>Ga0335074_10000046_pt1 | contig 236225 bp, 199 predicted proteins | sample Lox_Sample_23_FD_206715 | JGI IMG/M metagenome (GOLD analysis project Ga0335074, IMG submission 206715) | Soil microbial communities from Loxahatchee National Wildlife Refuge, Florida, United States - Lox_Sample_2.3 | ecosystem: Environmental > Terrestrial > Soil > Wetlands | place: USA... | reverse complement strand
CGGGGACGGTGTTGTTGACGATCTTGATCATGCCGCCGCCGACGAGCTTCTTGTACTTGACGAGGGCGAGGTCGGGCTCGATGCCGGTGGTGTCGCAGTCCATCATGAAGCCGATGGTGCCGGTGGGCGCGAGGACGGTGACCTGGGAGTTGCGGTAGCCGGAGAGCTCGCCGAGGACGAGGGCTTCGTCCCAGGCGGACTGTGCGGCGGACTTGAGCTCGTCGAGTTGGGGCGCGATGAAACCGGCGGCGTCCTGCGCGCCCTTGGGCGAGGGCTTGAGGGACTTGTCGATGTTGTTGACCTCGGCGCGGTGCATGCGGATGACGTCGAGGAAGGGCTCGCGGTTGACGTAGAAGCCGGGGCAGGCTCCACCCGTGCGCTCGACGCGCTGGGTGAGCGGGGTGGCGGCGCCGAGCGGAGGGCAGGACTCGGCGATGCGGGCGGATTGAGCGTAGGCGTCGCCGCAGAGGATGGCGGTGACGGTGGCGGCGAAGGCGCGGCCGGCGTCGGAGTCGTAGGGCAGACCGAAGTCCATGAGCAGAGCGCCGAGGTTGGCGTAGCCGAGGCCGAGCGGGCGGTAGTCGTGGGAGTTGCGCGAGATCTGCTCGGTGGGATAGCCGGCGGCGTCGACGATGATCTCCATCGCGGTGGTGACGACGGCGATGGCGTGACGGTAGGCGGGGATGTCGAACTTGCCCGCGGGATCAAGGAACTTCATCAGGTTGAAGCTGGCGAGGTTGCAGGCGGAGTCATCGAGGAACATGTACTCGCTGCACGGGTTCGACGCGTTGATGCGGGCGGTGTTCTTGCTGGTGTGCCAGCGGTTGATGGTGGAGTCGTACTGCATGCCGGGGTCGCCGCACTGCCAGGTGGCTTCGGCGATGTGGTTCATGATGTCGCGGGCGCGGTACTCCTTGACGGGCGCGCCGGACTTAACAGATTTCGTCCAGAAGGTGTCGTTGTTGGCGACGGCGTTCATGAACTCGTCGGTGACGCGGACGGAGTTGTTGGCGTTCTGGAAGAAGATCGAGGTGAAGGCTTCGCTGTCAGGGGAGCTGCCGTCGTAGCCGGCGGACATCAGCGTCCATGCCTTGCGCTCCTCGGCGACCTTGCACTCGATGAAGTCTTCGATGTCGGGGTGGTCGACGTTGAGGATGACCATCTTGGCGGCGCGGCGGGTCTTGCCGCCGGACTTGATGACACCGGCGAAGGCGTCAAAGCCGCGCATGAACGAGAGCGGGCCGGAGGCGGTGCCACCGCCGGAGAGCGTCTCCATGCTGCCGCGGATCTTGGAGAGGTTGGAGCCGGCGCCCGAGCCCCACTTGAAGAGCATGCCCTCGGTCTTGGCGAGCGTGAGGATCGAGTCGAGCGAGTCGTCGACGGAGTTGATGAAGCAGGCCGAGCACTGCGGGCGGGTGTAGCCGGTGCGCGAGAAGACGACGTCGTTCTTGGTCGAGTCCCAGTGCCAGTTCTGGGCGTCAGAGTTGGGCTCGAGGCGGTCGCAGCCGACGTTGAACCAGACGGGCGAGTTGAAGGCGGCCTTCTGGTTGAGCAGCAGGTGGCAGAGTTCGGCGAAGAAGATATCAGCGTCTTCAGGCGAAGCGAAGTAGCCGTCGCGGATGCCCCAGTCGCGGATGGATTCGGCGACGCGGGAGACGAGGGCGCGGACGCCGGACTCGCGCTCGGGCGTGCCAACCTGGCCGTGGAGATACTTGGACGCGACGATGTTGGTCGCAGTCATGGACCAGGACGACGGCACCTCGACGTCCTTTTGCTCAAAGATGATCTTGCCCTTGAAGTCCTGGATGATGGCGTCGCGCTTCTCCCATGTGAGCTCGTCGAAGGGCGAGACACCGGGTTTGGTGAAGTGACGGGCGAACTCGAGGCCTGAACCCGCTCGTTCCGGCTTTGCCGGCACGGATGGGGCACCCAGAGCGTTGGGTGTGGAAGCGGAGGCGGCGATGTTGGTGACGATGTCGGCCATGGGCAGGAACCTCTTACAGAGCTGAGATGGCCGCGGCACAAAGGCAGCGGGCATGGATTGCGGCGATACCGGGGGTACCGGCGGGGTGAAGTGACCTGAACTCGACCTGGGTTCTTCTGAGCCGGCCTCCCTCCTTCGGGTGGGAGGGGAGCCGGGTTAAGGGTCCTGGGTCAGGGGTGTGAGCCAAGGGGTCAGGCGCTTCACCAAAAGCCGGGCGTGCAGTTGAACGTACCGCCAGCTCTGGTACGAGTCAAGTATAAAACAACTAGATATTGTGGTGCTATTGCAGATACTCCCCAAATTGGGCATTGGCGGATTTGGGGTATCGAAAATGCTGGGGTTTCGCTGTGGAGAATTCGTAACAGCCGCGTAAATGGCGGGAAATCAACCTGGCGAACGAGCTCGCCGGAGACCCCGAGAAAAGACTGGCCGGTGCAAAACCGGTTAACAGGGTCTAAGCGTAGTTCGGCGGTGGGGTGGGCGCAAGCGAGGATGCGGTGGACAGCAGGAGTAAATGGTGGAAAAGGGGTACGGCGGGGGATGAGGGAACAGGCGAAGGCGATGGCGGCCACGAAGAGGGCCTCGCGCGTCAGAGCGCGACGCTGCGCGCCAGGCCGACACTCCCTGCAGGAGTGTGTCTGGCGTGGGAGGGGTTGCAAAGCCCATGGATGACGACGGGGCGTCATCCATGGGGCACCCGAGATGCGTTGGACTGGGTTGAGCTAGGTGGTGGTGGTGAGGGCCACGGTGAAGGTCGCCTGAGCTTTGACGTTGCTGTTGGTGGAGTCCGTTCCGATGATGGTTACGGAGTAGTTGGTGGTGGTGGGCCCGGTGCTTCCGCCGGTTCCGGTTCCTGTGCCGGTGGTTCCGGTGGCGGCGGTTGTGCCGCCTCCGCAGCCGGAGAGGCCGAAGCTGAAGCCGGCGAGCAGGACGGCAAGCAGGGCGGGAAGACGGTTGCGGCGGCGTCCGAAGAAGGCGATGGAGGCGAGCAAGCCGAGGCCGGCGAGGACGGGAGCGGCGGGACTGTGGTGCGGCAGGGCAGGCTTGCGCAGCGCGGCGGAGGTTCCGCTACCAGTCTGCGTGAGTGGGCTGTAGCCGGAGGCGCAGGTACTGCTGCCGGTCTGGATGGAGATGGTTGCGGTGACGGCGGAGGTTCCGGTCACGCTGGTGGAGGCGATGCTGTAGCAGGAGTTGGGAATGGTGGTGGGGGCAACGCTCCAGTTGATGGTGCCGGTATAGCCGTTCTCCGGAGTGATGGTGACGGCGGAGGACGCGGAGCTGCCGGAGGTGACGCTGACGTTCGTTGCGCTGAGATTGAAGTAGGCAGAGCTCGATGAAGAGCTGGAGGCTGGCCAGGCGTTGAGGAGATTGTTCAGATCGACGGAGCCGAGGCCGGTGGCTTCGTCATAGCCGACACCGGCGGAGTAGCTGGCGGAGCCCGCGGTGGAACAGTAGTTGACGCCGATATTGCAGGCGTTGGATCCGCTGGTGATGTCGTGGAAGGCCGAGGCGTAGGTGGTGGAGTTGGAGGCCAGGGTGTAGAGCGTGGGATTCACGAGTCCCTGGTAGGTATAGCCGCGGGCCTGACTGATGATGGCCAGCATGCCGGAGAAGATGGGCGCGGCGAAACTGGTGCCGCCGGCGACGGTGAGGTCCTGGCTGGAGCTGTCGCGAAGACCGGAGTTGCAGCTTGCGGTCTGGCCAGAGGCCCAGGCGCTCTGGTCGCTGGAGCAGTAGGCGTAGGAGGCGTTGTTGGGCGAGGCGTCGAGTGCGATATCGGGCACGAAGCGGTTCGCGGCACCGGACGGGATGCCCGGGACGCCGGTCTGCCAGGAAGGCGCGGCCGTAAACATGCTGACGCCGCCGCCGCCGGAGGAGAGCGGATCGGACGGATAGGCGGAGGAGTCGTCATTCCAAGCCTGCTCGGGGATGTAGGAGAGTGCGGAGACGACGACGTCGGAACCGGAGGCAGGCTGGAAGTAGGTGTTGTTGGTTCCGACCACGTCGGCGGCGGGAAATTCGGTGCCGCCGAGGCCGGTGACGTACTGGCTGGAGGATGGGAAGTCGACTGCCAGCGCTTCCTGGGTGGCGGCGGGTGTGCCGGAGACGCCGTAGCAGTCGGTGGAGCCGTCATCGCCGGCGGCCGAGATGATGGACTGGCCCTGAGCGACGCCCTGCTGGAGAGTGGCGTTCAGGGTGTTGTACATCGATTGGCCGAGGTCGGCTTCGCACTCACCGTAGCTGATGTTGAGGATGGGCGCGATGCGATTGGTGATGGCGTAGGTGAGGGCGTCGAAGACGCTGGACTGCTCGTCGGCGCCGACATAGACGAAGTCAATGGTGGCACCGGGAGCGATGCCGCCGGCGTACTCGAGGTCGAGGTCGGATTCGGATTCGTCGCCGCTGTAGACCTGCGAGGCGCCGGTGTTGGGGACGAGAAGGACGGTAGGAGCTTTGGAGGTCTGGCCGATGGCGGCCTGGAAGTTGGTGATATCGCCGGGAACGATGGCCGACTGGCCCATGATGGCGATGGTCTGGCCGTTGCCGTTGTAGCCGGCGTTGTAGGCGGACTTGATGTCGTAGATGACGGCGACGTCGCCGGGCGTGAGGAAGTGATTGCCGGTCTGCGAGGAGGTGAAGTTGGGTTTGTAGAGTGCTCCGTTGCCGTAGCGGACGTGCGGGTGCGGACGGAAGTCGGACAGGCCGCGGACGTCAGAGACGATGGCGGCCAGCTGTGCGGGGAGCGTGAGATCGGCCGAGGGCGCGATATGGGCTTCGCCGTTGAGGCGGTAGTGATGGAGCGGGGCGCCGAAGGCAGAGGCGACGATGGACGCGGTGCCGGAGAAGGTGATGCTGTTGCGGCTGGGCGCGACGGACGCGACGCTGAAGCCTTGGGACTCGAGCCAGGACTGGACCTTTGCGATGTCGGCGTCGGCGAGGCCGAAGCGGGCGCCGAACTGGGCGGGCGTGAGCCACTGGTGATACTCGGGCGAAGCGGGATTCTGCTGCGCGGCGATGAGCGCGTCGAGATCGGACTGCTGCTGCGGGGTGCGGGTGAAGTACATGGTGATGTGCGGGAGCGGCGTGGAGCCCTGGACAGCGCCCTGGTCGGTGGCGATACGGGCGCGCGGGGGCTGGGAGCCCGCAAGCGTGGCGCGAGCGCTGCCGGTGATGGCAGCGGCGAGGCGCGGCTGGAGGGTGGATTGCGACTTCTGCGAGTGCATGGGGAGGGCGAGGAGGAGGGTGGCGGCGGAGGCGAGAAGGGTGGGGATACGACGACTAGCGGTCATTGAATTTCCTGCGAGTTTCCTGCGAACGGGGCCCTTGGTGCGGTGAGCGATTTCGGGGTTGGGGGACGCGGCGCGGGGCCGGGCCGACGGGATTGGGGTTCTGGGAACTGCTCTAGATAAGACGAAAAGATTAGACCCTTAGAGTACAAGGGAGTTGCGGTGCGGCGCGCGGTGAAGTGTGTCGGATAGACAACGGACGAGGCGACAGGAGAGAGTAAGAGCACATCGGATGTGTATGAAGGAGAAGATGATGCGGACAACGATGCGGACGATGTTGATGTTGGCGGCGACGCTGGCGATGGGAGTGGGAACGACGCTGGCCCAGGCCAGCAACTGGGCGATCGATAAATCTCATTCGGAAGCGGATTTTGCGGTGAAGCATATGGGCATCAGCACGGTGCACGGGAGCTTTCGAGGAGTGAGCGGCACGGTGCGATTTGAGGCCGGGAATCCGAAGGTTTGGGCCGTGGACGCGACGATCGACATGAATACCGAGGATACGGGCGTGGCGCAAAGAGACCAGGCGCTGAAAAGCCCGCAGTTTTTTGACGTGGCGAAGTATCCGACGATGACGTTCAAGAGCACGAGCGTGCAGGCGAAGGACTCGTACTACCTGGTGCACGGCGACCTGACACTGCACGGAGTGACGAAGCCGGTGACGCTGACGCTGGAGGCTCCGGGAAATGAGCAGGTAGGCATGGATGCGAAGAGTGTGCATCGCGGATTTACGGCGACGACGACGATCAATCGGCAGGACTTTGGACTGACGTGGAATGGAACGCTGAAAGGAGGCGAAGCTGTGGTGGGGAATGAGGTGAAGATCGAGCTGGATATTGAGGCGGTGCGGGAGTAAAGGCTGGCTCGCAGAATCCACTGCGCATCGAAGGTGAGAGGAGGTCTGGCGATGGCGACCGATGAGAGGAATGAAGCGAAGACGCACGACGCGAAGGGTGTGATGGAGGGGGATCGTGGCGATGCGAAGGCGCAGCCTTCGGGGCCACGCGGCGATAATCCGGCGACGGCGGGACAAGGCGAACGGCGCCTGCGGGGCCAAACGGCCCGGGACGCGCAGATCAATCCTTCGGCGCCCGCCGAGACGGGGACGACGCCGGGAACGAATGAGTGAGGCACCGGCGCGCCGGAGCCGGGCGCGACGTGTTCCGGATTTGACGGCGAATTTTGCGGAGTTTGCTAGGCTGGAGGTATCAACTCACTTGTCCGCAGAGCGGCGCGGAGGGATGTGTGAGTGGTTGAAACAGGCGGTCTTGAAAACCGCTTTGCCTTAACGGGCAACGGGGGTTCGAATCCCTCTCCCTCCGCCATTAGCTCCAGAGCGCTGATCTATCGAACGATCACGATAGAGAACTCAGCGATGTTTCGCACGCGTGCGGGCGGCCTTGCGGGCTTCGGCGTGGAGCTCTTCCCTTCCCTTTGTACGAACCGCTTTCATGGCCGCTTCATGCCGGCTGCGGCTGGAGCGTTTGCGAGATGCGGATTTCGCATGCGCTGAAAGGGCGCGGTGAGAGGCTGAACTGCGCGGCTCCCGCTCCAGCGCATTTTCGCGGGCGCGGGATTTTTTCGGCGAAGGATGATCGGGCTCGCCGGCTTGCCCTTTTTCGTAGTCGCGTTCGGCGCTCTTGCGCGTGCTCTCTTTGGTCTTGCCTTTCGCAGGAGGCGGCAGCGGAACACCGGCCCGGCGGGCCTTGCTGAGACCGATGGCGATGGCCTGCTGCGGCGAGCGTGCGCCATGTTTGCCTTCGCGCACATGCTCGATCTCCTCATGCACGAACTCGCCTGCGGCGGTGGAAGGCGATTTCCCTTCGCGCAGATCCTGCATTGCTCGATTTTTTACGGCCTGTTCCGGCATGTCGGGACTCCTTCCGAACTTCCTGATGAATTAAGACGGAAGAACGGGCGTGAACGGTTTTCCGTTCGACATGCAGCCAGAAGAGGATCGGTATGGTGCGGCCGTTTGTCGACTAGGATGAGTGGCATGCGGATTCTCGTGGTCGAAGACGAGGCGCGGCTGGCGGAGAATATCGCGGCGGGGCTGCGCGAAGGCGCGGGGTATGCGGTGGATGTTGCGCGCAATGGGCAGGACGCACTGATGTTGTGCGGCGCTGCGCGATATGACCTGGTGGTGCTGGATCTGATGCTGCCGAAGGTGCGCGGCGAAGAGGTGCTGCGCAGGCTGCGTGTCGAGGATGATGCGACTCCGGTGATGATTTTGACGGCGGTATCGGAGACGCGAAGCACGATTGAGCTGCTGAACCTGGGTGCGGACGATTACATGACGAAGCCCTTCGACCTGGGAGAGTTGATTGCACGCGCGCGGGCGCTGGTGCGGCGCGGCAAGGGGCTAAGGCAGACGACGGTGCGGTTTGGTCCGATCACGATTAATTCGAGCGAGCAGACGGTGCGGGTGAGCGGGAAGGATGTGGCGCTGTCGCCGACGGAGTATCGGGTGCTGGAGTATCTGCTGCACCGGCCGAAGACGGTTGTCTCAAAGCGTGAGCTGCTGGAACATCTGTACGACTTCACGTGGGAGCATCACTCGAATGTGATTGAGGCGCATGTTTCGAATCTGCGGAAGAAGCTGCGCGCGCGGACGTCAGAGCTAGTGCTGGAGACGCTGCGCGGGCGTGGGTACCGGCTGGCTCCGGAGATGGAGGCGCGGTGAGAGAGCGTTCGCTGGCGAGACGCGCGATTGCGCTGGTGCTGCTGACGGAGCTGGTGTGCGCTCTGGCGTTTTCAGCAACCGCGCTGTGGCATGAGCGCCAATCGAGGCTGCGGGCGTTCGATGTGATGCTGCAGGGGCGGTCCGATTCGCTGCTGGGTGCGGTGCAGGACGCGGAGGATCCGGAGGACAATGTCACGATCGATCCGACCGAGCTGAAAGTACCGGCGCAGGATGTGTGGGCGGTCTACAAACAGGGCGGACGGCTGCTGGGGAGTTCGGCGAACGCGCCGGCTGCATTGATTGCGCGGCGTGGCGATGGAGTGCGCGTGGAGAGCGTTGACGGCCGGCGATATCGCGTCCGGCAAAGCGAGGGGATACGGATCATCGACCGGCTGGAGTATGGCGCAGACGGTTTGCGACGACCGGTAACGATCCTTTATGCGTCGCGCACGAACCGCCTGTGGCATGAGATTGCCGAGGCCGCGGGGTTTTATATCGCGGTGAGCGCCGGGCTGATGTGCGCGACGGCCCTGATTTTGATCGTGGCGCTGCGAAGGCTGCTGTATCCACTGAAGGAGCTGGCGGTCGAGGCGGCGGGGGTGAGGGCGAATTCGTTTGAGTTCGATGCGCCGCAATCGGCGATGGAGACAAAGGAGCTGCGGCCGCTGGCAGAGGCGCTGTCGGCAACGATTGCGAGGCTGAAGGGAGCGCTCGATGTGCAGCACCGGTTTGTGAGCGATGCGGCGCATGAGTTGAAGACGGCAGTAGCGGTCGAGCGCTCGACGGTACAGTTGCTGGCAATGCGCGAACGCAGCGCGGAGGAATATGCGGAGGGACTGGGCCGGGCGTTGCAGGACAACGAACGCGTGGAGCAGCTTGTGAGCCGGATGCTGACGCTGGCGAGATTAGAAGAGCGCGGAGTGGGCTCGAGCGAGGCGATCGATTTGGGTGGGATTGCGCGGCGCACGGCGGAGGCGCTTCGTGACTGGAGCAAAGCGCGCGGCGTTTCACTGGCCTTCGAGCTTGAGCAGAATGTGGATGTGATGCTGGCGGAGGAGCCTGCAGAGACGCTGGTGTCGAACCTGGTGATGAATGCGGTGCAGCATAGTTCGCGCGGTGGAGTGGTGAGGGTTGCGGTGCGCGTGGTGAAGGATGGTGAGCGGAGAGCAGTGTTGCAGGTTGCGGATCAAGGAGCCGGGATCGCGACGGAGAGTCTGCCGCACATCTTTGAACGGTTCTATCGCGAGGACCGGTCGCGGTCGCGCGAGACAGGTGGGGCGGGGTTGGGGTTGGCGATCTGCAAGAGCATTGTGGAGAGCGTAGGCGGGACGATTGAAGTGGAGAGCGCGGTAGGGCGCGGGACGACGGTAACAGTGACCTTTGCGCTGGCAGAGAGTACGCGGGCGCTTCAGGTGGATCGAGAGGATCAAACGGCTACGGTTTCTTCCGGCGCGTGATGGCGCGTTAGAAGGAAGTAGACGACCGGCGTGACGACAAGACTGAGAAGCATTGATATCAATAGACCGCCGATAATGGCGATGGCCAGCGGCTGCAGCATCTGCGAGCCGGAGCCGATGGCCAGCGCGAGCGGAAGCATGCCGGTGACGGCGGCCAGCGCGGTCATGAGGATGGGACGGAGGCGGCGCTGCGCAGCCATCATCATGGCTTCGCGGGCGTTGTGGCCTTCAGCGCGATAGCGTTCGTCGGCGTCGAGGAGGAGGATGCCGTTTTTGGCCACGATGCCGATGACCATGATGAGCCCCATGAAGCTGGCGACGTTGAAGGTGGTGCCGGTGAGCAGAAGCGCACCGACGACGCCGCTGATGGAGAGCACGGAGGATGTGAGGATGGCGGTGGGCGCAGCGAAGTTGCGGAACTCGGTGAGCAGGACGCCGAAGACAAGGACGAGCGCCATGAGGAAAACGCGGGCGAGCTCGGCGAAGGACTTTTGCTGCTCCTGATACGTGCCGCCGTACTGGATGCGGACACTGGGCGGGATGTGCATGGCGTTGACGCGCTGCTGAACTTCTTTGACGGCGGTGCCGAGGTCGGTGCCTTCCAGACGTGCGGTGACGGTGATGAGCTGCTGCAGGTTTTCGCGGAGGATCTCGTTCTGCGGCGGGAGCTGGGTGATGGTGGTCATGGAGCCGAGCGACGCGGTGTGACCGGAGGCGGAGTTGAAGACGGTGTCGCGTATGGTTTCAAGCGACTGCCGTGCGTCATCGCCGAGACCGATGCGGACGTTGTAGGGACGGCCGTTGCTGATGACGGGTGTGGGGACTTCCACGCCGTCGAGGATGGCGGTGGCGTCTTCGGCGACCTCCTGCGGGGTGAAGCCAAGACGTGCCGCGAGCTGCGAGTCGACGGCGAAGTTGGTGGCCGGGCCGCTGACGGTGTTGTCGATACCGTTTTCGACGTCGACGACGCCGGGAACTTTGGAGATTTCGGCGGCGACGCGCGGGCCGAGGGTATTGAGGAGCTGCTGGTCGGGTGAGAAAAGCTTGATCTGAATGGGCTCGGGCGCGTTGGAGAGATCGCCGATGTTGTCCTGGAGGATCTGGGTGAGCTCGATGTCGAGCTCGGGTTCGGACTGGCGGATGCGCTTGCGAATGTCGGCCATGATGGCATCGATGCCGCGGCTGCGATGGTCTTTGAGCTTGACGGTGATGTCGCCAGTGTTGGCTTCGGTGACGGCGGCGAGGCCCATCTGGAGGCCGGTGCGGCGGCTGGTGCTGTCGACCTCGGGCGTGCTGCGGAGGATCTCCTCGACGTGGTCGAGGACTTTGCCCGTGGACTGGAGAGAGCTGCCGGCGGGCATGACGTAGTCAAGGATGAAGCCGCCTTCGTCCATCTCGGGAAGGAGATCGGAGCCGAGATTTTTGTAGGCGAAGAATGTGCCGACGAGGAGAACAAGACAGATGACGCCGAGCCAGAGCGGACGAGAGAGCGACCAGTCGAGCGCGCTGTGATGCCAGTGGAGAACGCGGCCGAGGACGCGGCCGGGCTCATGATGGTCGCGCCCGGGTTCGTCGGAGTGAGCGGCGGGTTTGATTAATGAGAGCGCGAGGCCGGGTGTCCAGGTGACGGCAAGAAGAAGCGAAGTAAGCAGCGCGACGGACATGGTGACGGCGAGCGCGCGGAAGAAGGTGCCGGTGACTCCGGTGACCGCGATGAGCGGAAGGAAGACGACAACGGGAGTGATGGTAGAGCCAACGAGCGGGCGCGAGATTTCGTGGAGCGCTTTACGGACGGCTTCGACGCGGCCTTCGCCAGCGTCGCGATGGAGGACGATGTTTTCGACGACGACGATTGCGTCGTCGATGACGAGGCCGATGGCGGCGGCGAGACCGCCAAGCGTCATGAGATTGAAGCTCTGGCCGATGATCCAGAGAAACATGACGGTGATGGCGACCGTGACGGGGATCACGAGGCCGGCGATGAGCGAGGATCGCCAGTCGCGAAGGAAGAGATACAAGATGACGCAGGCAAGGATGAGGCCGATAAGGATGGCGTCGCGGACGCTCTTGATGCTTTCGCGGACGAGATGCGACTGATCATAGAAGGGGGCGAGGGTGACGCCGGCGGGAAGCTTGGTGCGGAGCTGCGCAACCTCGGCGGCAACGGCGTCGGCGACGGCGACGGTGTTGCTGGAGGGCTGGCGCGTGATATTGAGCAGGACGGCGGGTTTTCCGTTGGCGGCGACGTAGGTGTAGACGGGCTCGGGCGCCTGGACGACGTCGGAGACGTCGGCGATGTGGACGGGCGCGCCGGTGTTGGTGGATTTGACGGTGAGTTCTTTGAGCTCGTCGAGGTTGTGGGCCTGGGAGCCGACGAGTGCGAGTACGAGCTGATGGTTTTCGTTGTAGAGGCCGGGCGAATCGATGATGTTGGTGTTGCCGATGGCGTTGGAGAGATCGAGGATGGTGACGCCGGCGGCCTGCAGCTTGGCGAGGTTGGGAATGATGTGGAACTCCGGGATTTGGCCGCCCTGCACGAAGACGGTGCTGACGCCGGTGACGCGGTTGAGCGGCGGCTGCAGGTTGTAGGTTGCGAGCTCCCAGAGCTGCATCTGGTTAAGGCGGTCGGAGGTGAGGCTGTAGCCAAGGATGGGGAAGGTGGCGAAGGTGAGGCGATTGGTGGTGATGCGCGCGGTAGAGGGGAGTGTCTGCTGCACGCGGCTGATGGCGGCGTTGACGCGTTCGAGCGTCTGGAACATGTCGACGGACCAGTCGAAGAAGAGACTGACCTCTGCGGAGCCACGACTGGTGGTGGAGCGGACGGTTTGCAGGCCCTGGACGCTGTTGACAGCGTCCTCAATGGGCTTGGTGATGGTGACCTGCATCTGCTCGACGGGCATGACGCCGTTGTCGACGCCGATGACGATGCGGGGGAAGTTAGTCTCCGGAAAGACGGCGATGGGCGTGCGCGTGAAGGCGTAGATGCCGACGATGGTGAGCGCGATGGCGGCAAAAAAGATGGTGCGGTGCCATCGCACGAGCCAGAAGGCAGGCCGAGGTGCGGTTTCGGTGGGCGGAGTGGGAGTGGACGACATTAGTCGTTCGCTCCTTTGCCGGAGTCTTCGTCTGCGTCGCCCATGGTCACTTTGGAGCCGTCGTCGAGGCCATAGCCGCCTTCGGTGATCACGAGGTCAGAGGGTGTGACGCCGGAGAGGATCTGCACTTTGTCGGTCGTGCGGAGGCCAACCTTTACGGCGACCTTCTTTGCAGTGCTGTCGGGCTGGACGACGAGGACGTTGGTGCCGCCGCCTTCCTCGGAGGGAAGGATGGCAGATGGCGGAAGAAGGATGGCATTGGGGATCGTGAAGCCGTGCAGGACGGCGTGGACGGGTGTGCCGACTTTGAACTTGCCGCTGGGATTGGGCAGTTTGAGCCAGACCTCGACGGTTGTGGAGCCAGGATCGAGAGCGGGGCTGATGAGAGAGATGGTTGCGGTCTCGGGGTGGTCGTCACCGGGGACGGTGACGTCGGCGGAGCCGCCGACCTTAAGCTTCTGCGCGGCGGCCTGCGCGATGTGGAGCTTCGCTATGAGCGAGGTGGTATCCATGACGGTGATGACCGCAGTGCCAGCGGAGGCGGTTTCGCCGGGAAACAGCGGGCGGTCCGTGACGACGCCGTCGATGGGACTGCGAAGATCAGCGTAGGAGACTTGAGCTTCGGCATTGACGAGACGGCCCTGCGCGGAGGTGAGCTGGCCCCGCGCGGCCTGCGCGTCGGTCTTGCGCGTGGTGTTTTCCACGCTTTGCAGATGCTTGACGGCGGTGTCATAGGTGACTTGCGCCTGGACGGCGGCGGCGACAGAGGTGTCGACCTCGCGGCCGGCGATGGCGCCTTGGGCGAGCAGGCGCTTGCGTTCTTCTGCGGTGCGATTGGCGACTTCGAGATTGGCGCGAGCCTGGTCGACATCGAGCCTTGCCTTCTGCACGTCTTCGGGAATAGTGGCCTGGGTTGCAGCAGCGTAAGCGGCTTGCGCGGCGTTGACGGCGCCTTGAGAATCGAGGGCGTTGCCTTGAAGATCGCGATCTTCGAGCGTGATGAGCAGTTGGCCTTTGTGAACATGGGTGCCGCGCTGGACGAACTCGGCGCGGATGGGCGCTGTGATGCGCGGCACGAGAGCGGCCTCGGCAAGTGGGTTGAGGACGGCGTCGGCGGGGATCTCCTCGGCGATGGGGCCGACGGCGGGGTGCTCAGCTTGCACGGACACGGCGGAGCTTGCGGATTCTTCCTCGTTGCCGGCCGATTTTTTGCAGCCGGCAGTAAGGGTGAGCGCGAGAGCCAGCGCGATGAAGGTGCGGATGGAGGAGCGGAAGATGTGCGGAGGTAGCGTTGGCATTCGGGCTCACAGCCTTCCTGTCAGGGTTTCGAGTTGCGCGAGTGCAGTTTGATAGCGGACGATACCTTCGGCCTGCGCGTTCTCGGTGGAGATGAGTGTGTCTTCGGCGTCGACGACCTCGAGCACGGTACCTTCGCCGTTGACATAGCGGAGGCGGGTAAGGCGAAGGCTTTCGCGGGCGTCGGTGACGCTGGCGTCGAGCGAGGCGAGCTCGCGGCGGGCGACGTCGGCCTCGTCGTAGAACTCGGCCAGATCCGCGACCAGCTTGCGCTGGGCGTTCGTGAGCGTAGCTTTGGCGGCCTGGGCGCGGATATTGGCTTCTTTCACTTTGCGCTCGGTGGTGAACCAGTCCCAGATGGGGATGTCGAGCGTGGCGCCGGCCGAGTAGCCGAGGTTGCGCGCGCCGTCGGGACCGCGTTTAGCCAATTCAGGGGCATCGATGCCGTAGGTGTAGTTGAGGGAGAGATCGGGCAGCAGAGCGGCGCGGGCCTGCCCGGTCTGCGCTTGCGAGACCTGCAAACCGGCGAGTGCGCTGCGAATCTCTGGATTGTTCTTCTTCGCGGCAGCATCGATGGAAGAGCGATCGGGAAGTGGCGCGGGATTCCCGGCGGGAGCAAGCGTGTAGGCGGTGGAGGGATCAGCGTAGAGCAGGACGCCGAGCTCGAGGCGGGCTTTGGCGGCGGCGAGTTTGGCGTCGTCGAGATCGCGCTGTCGCTGCTCGACGCTGAGGCGTGCCTTGATAACGTCGGCGTGGGCGGCTTCACGCGCGGCTTCGCGCTTGGTGGTGATGTCGAGGAAGTTGTCGGCTTCGTCAAGAGCGCGCTGGGCGATGGCGATCTTCTGGTTCGCAGCGCCGCTGGAGAAGTAAAGTCCTACGACGGTCTGGACGAGACCGCGGCGAGCGACTTCGAGTTCGGCGGCGGCTCGGGCGGCGTTGGCATCGGCGAGACGCACGGCGGTGAGCTGCGCGAGACCCAGATTTTCAGTGACGGAGGCCTGGCTGTAGTACTCGTGCACGGCGTTGTTGGCGATGAAGACGGGCAGCGATTCGGTGTATCCACCCTGAGTGGTAACGGCTGAGGATTGATTGGATTGAGTGAAGAGATATTGGTTGTGATAGACGACAGAGGGCAGCAGGCCGGCGCGGGCGTCGGTGCGCTCCAGCTGCGTTGCACGGCCTTCGGCGAGAGCGGCGGCGAAGGTGGGCTCATTGGCCTCTGCGAGGCGGATTGCGTCGTCCAGAGTGACGGGCTGAGAGGGTTGCGTCTGCGTTTGGCTGAAGACCGGAGCGCTTGCAGACAGCAGAGCGACGCAGAGGATGCGGCGGATCGGTCGCATAAGGGATGAGTCTAGAAGCCTTTGCTTAAGGAAACCTGAACGCGCGGAAGCCTTAAGGCGCAATTAAGGTTTGACGGATAAGCTGGAGCGCGTCCAGCTGAGGCCGCTGCGAGCTGTGCAAAGGAGATGAGTGTGCTTATGTTTCGCTCTATTACGATTTCATCGTTGATTCTGGCTGCCGTGGGTTTTGTCTCAGCGTCCGCGCAATCCAGCTGGAAGGTAGAACAGACGTTTCATGTGGGCGGCGAGGGCGGATGGGACTATGTGACGGTGGACGCGCCGAATCACCGGCTGTTTGTGACGCGATCGATGCATACGGTGGCGATCGACACGGAGAATGGAACGGTGCTGGGTGATGTTCCGGGACAGAAGGGATCGCATGGAGTGGCGCTGGTGCCGAGGCTGAACCGCGGGTTCATCACGGATGGCGGCAATGGTGTGATTGTTGTGTTCGACCTGAAGACCTATGCAGTGCTCGGCACGATCCAGGCGGAGAAGGATGCGGACGGGATTATTTATGACCCGAAGCTGGATCTTGTGCTGGCGGCGTCCGGCGATGGGGGCGTGCTGATGACGTTTCATCCCGGAATTGATTTGAAAAATGCGAAGGTGGACACAATTGAACTGGGCGGGAAGCCCGAGTTTCTGGCGTCGGATGGCAACAGGGTTTATGTGAACCTGGAGAATAAGGACCTCGTCGCGGTGGTGGACATGAAAGCGCGCAAAGTTGTGGCGGATTGGCCGGTCGCGCCGGGAGGACATCCGACGGGACTCGCGATCGATGCGGCGGGTCATCACCTGTTCGTGGGCTGCCGGAATCCGCAAAAGATGGTTGTGATGAGCACGACGGACGGCAAGATAGAGGCGGCGCTGCCGATCGGAGCGGGCGTCGATGCTGTACGCTTCGACCGGGGACAGGCGTTTGCGAGCTGCCGCGATGGGTCCCTGACAGTGGCGGGCGAAAAGAGCGGCCAGTGGGTTGTGGAACAGACCGTGCAGACCGTTGCGGGCGCCCGGACGATGGGCTTGGACCGGATCAACAACAAGATCTATCTGCCGACGGCTGAGATGGAGCCTGCGACGACGGGCCGTCCGCGGCCGAAGCCGGGAACGTTCATGATCGTGGAAGTGGGACGAGACTGAAGAGACGACGAGAGTGTCTCTCTGGAGCTGATTCTGACCACTCCGCAAAGGCTGCGGCGAGTCACGGCGAGTACAGCGGATTCCGCGATGCGGAGGGTGAATTGCGCGATATTCGCCGGTGCAGTTCACTGCTGTCGAGGCGAGCTCAAAAACACGAACGATTAGCGTAAACGCACGCGTGCGGGGTCGTTTTCACGGGTTGCACTGTGATAGAAACGAGCTTGTACGCTGATTTTTTTGCTGTGCGAGTGCGCGGAGGCCACTCTGCGCTTGTAGTTTCTGCATGTTCTCAACAAGGAGTTGCTGTGTTGCGGTTCCGCGTCATTCCGGTAGTTTTCGGATGCATGTGGGCAGGTTGTTGCCGGGCGCAGAGCGGCTCACCCTTCGTCAATACAAACATTTTCAAACCGGTATCGACCCCGGCGCGCGACATCCACTCGCTGTCGCTGTTTGTGCTGCTGATCACGGGTGGCATTTTCGTAGGTATGAGCGCGCTGCTGACGTTCGCGCTGATCCGGTATCGCTCGCGGCCGACGGACACGCTGGAGCCGCCGCAGGTGTTCGGCAGCACGCAGATCGAGCTGGCATGGACGATCATTCCGGTGTTGCTGATTACGGTGCTGTTCCTGGGAACAGGGCGCATGATCTTCGCGATCCAGGATGCGCCGCCGCCGAAGAACGCGCTGGACGTGATCGTGATCGGCCACCAGTTCTGGTGGGAGTTTCGCTATCCGAAGCTGGGCATTGTGACGGCGAACGAACTGCACGTTCCACTGAGCACGAAGGCAGATCCGCAGCCGACGTATCTGAAGCTGACCTCGGCGGATGTGATGCACAGCTTCTGGGTGCCAAGGCTGGGTGGGAAGACGGATGTTTTGCCGAACCGCGTGAACGAGATGTGGTTCGATCCAAATGTACCGGGCGTGTACCTGGGCCAGTGCGCGCAGTTCTGCGGGCCGGAACACGCCAAGATGCTGATACGGGTTTATGTGGATCCGCCCGACAAGTTTGCGGCGTGGGTGAAGAACCAGCAGCGCGCGCAGACGGAGCTGCCGCAACCGGCGCCGGCAACGCCGAATGGAAACGGCGGCGGCCCCTCGGCGGCGACTCGCGAAAATGCGCAAATGGTGAACGTAAGCGAAGCGGATCAGGGCATCAATGCGCAGACGGGACAGAAGGTGTTCGAGGAGCAGGCTTGCGTGAACTGTCACACAGTGAAGGGAACGATGGCGAATGGACGCTATGGGCCGGATCTAACGCACTTGATGAGCCGCGACACGATCGGCTCGGGCATTCTGCCGAACACACAGGAGAATCTTGTGCGCTGGATTAATGATCCGAACGACTTCAAGCCGGGCTGTCTGATGCCGGCAATGCATTTGACGGAGGAGCAGAACCGGCAGATCACTGCCTATCTAATAACGCTGCACTAAGACCGCAGTCGACACTGCGCGAACCCGGAAGGAAGAGAAGTCATGGCAACCCCCAGCGTGCCGATCCCAAATCGTGTTGAAGGCGCGATTGACCAGACGCCGCCGCAGCGTTTCGCGGGCACGTATCTGGAAAAGGTGCACGACTGGGTGGTGACGGTCGATCACAAGAAGATCGGCATCATGTACATCTGCTACGCGCTGCTGTTTCTGCTGGTGGGCGGCGTTGAAGCGCTGATGATTCGGACGCAGCTTTTCTTTCCCAACAATCATTTCGTCTCGCCGTTTGTGTTCGACCGGCTGTTCACCATGCATGGAACCACGATGGTGTTCCTGGTGGGCATGCCGATCCTGTTCGGGTTTGGCAACTATCTTGTCCCGCTGATGATCGGCGCGCGCGACATGGCGTTCCCGCGGCTGAATGCGTTCAGCTTCTGGATCAGCGCGTTCGCCGGCCTGATGCTGTACTTCAGCTTTATCGGCGGCAACGGGCTTGCCGGCACGGGCACGGCGCCGGACATTGCGTGGTTTGCCTACCAGCCGCTGGGCGAGCGGGCGTTTTCACCGGGACACTCTACGGACTACTGGGCGCTAGCGCTGATCGCAAACGGCATCGGAAGCATTGGGACGGCGATCAACATTCTGGCGACGGTCTTCTGCATGCGCTGCAAGGGGATGACACTCTTTCGCATGCCGCTGCTGCCGTGGCTGTATGCGGCGGTCTCGGGGATGGTGCTGGTGGCGATCAGCCCGCTGACAGCCTGCCAGGCGATGCTGGTGATCGACCGTTACCTGGGCGGACACTTCTTCGATACGCAGGCGGGCGGGTCGGCGATTCTGTGGGCGCACTTCTTCTGGATCTTCGGACATCCCGAGGTGTACATCCTCGTGCTCCCGGCGTTCGCGTTTGCGAACGAGATCATCCCGGTGTTTTCGCGGAAGGCGATCTTCGGCTATCCGGCGATGGTGGCGGCGACCGTGGGCATCGCTTTTATCAGCCTGGGCGTGTGGGCTCACCACATGTTCACGATCGGGATGACGTCGTTCGGCAACGCATTCTTTACGTTGTCGACGATGCTGGTTGCGATTCCGACGGGCATCAAGGTCTTCAACTGGCTGGCGACGATATGGGGCGGACGGGTGCGGTTTGAGACCCCGATGCTGTTCTCCATCGGATTCCTGTTCCAGTTTGTCGTCGCCGGGCTGACGGGGATCATGCTGTCGGTGAGCCCGTGGAACTGGCAGCTACATAACTCATACTTCGTGGTCGCGCATTTTCACTACGTGCTGGTGGGCGCGATCGTGTTCATGATCTTTGCGGCGATCTACTACTGGTATCCGAAGATGACGGGACGGATGCTGGACGAGAAGCTCGGCAAGTGGCACTTCTGGCTGATGCTGATCGGCTTCCACCTGACCTTCGACGTGATGCATGTGCCTGGCGTCCTGGGAATGCCGCGGCAGATTTACACCTATGAGGCGGACCGCGGATGGGCGGTGTGGAACCAGATCATTTCCCTGGGCGGTTTCATCCAGGCGATTGCGATCGCGATTCTGGTCTACAACCTGGTGCACTCGTATTTCAAAGGCAAAGAGGCCGGGCCAGATCCGTGGGATGCGTGGACGCTGGAGTGGGCGACGCATTCGCCGCCGCCGGCCTATAACTTTCCCGTTGATCCGGTGGTAGCGAGCCGCCGGCCGTTGTGGGACATGAAGCATCCGGAAGATCCGGATTCGGCGTTTGAGTGAGGGTGATGAGCACGCAGGAAAGAGCTGGCACAGTCCCGCTGGAGTATATCGAGCATCCGGAGCAGTGGCATCTGCCGTCGCGGGGCTATGTCGCGATGTCGTCGCTGATCGTTGCGGAGAGCGCGATCTTCACGATCTTCGTGGTTGCGTACCTGTACTACCTGGGCCGCGATGTCTCGGGACCAACGCCGCGGCAGGTGCTGGACGTTCCAATCTTCAATACAGTCTGCCTGCTCTCGAGCAGCTTCTTTATCTATCTTGCCGAGCATGCGATTGGGCATGGACGCATGGGTGCGTTCAAGCTGTGGTGGGCCGTGACGTTTGTGCTGGGGCTGATCTTCCTTATTGGCACGGGGGTGGAGTGGCACACGCTGATCGTGCATGATCATTTGACGATTGCGACGAACCTGTTTGGAACGACGTTCTATTCGCTGGTAGGACTGCATGCTTCGCACGTGGTGATCGGCCTGCTGATGCTGCTGATCACGCTGATCTTGGCGCTGACCGGGAAATTGAACGCTACCCATAGCGAGCGGGTAAAGGTACTGGCTTTGTACTGGCATTTTGTGGATGCGGTCTGGGTTGTGGTTTTTACCGTGGTGTATCTGGTAGGGCGTTGATGGACGAGACGACAGAGCTGCAGCCAAAACACGCGGGAGAGACGCACCACGGCACGATTCATCTGCCGGCACCCACAGCGTGGCCGATTCTGATGGCGCTGGGGGTGGTGCTGATCTTCTTCTCCCTCGTCACCAGCGTGTGGGTGATGTGGCTGGGGATTGTGCTGCTGGTGTTCCCTGCGATCGGGTGGTTCCGCGATGTGCTGCCGCATGAGCAGCACGTCGATCTTGAAGTAGATACGAGACTGGTGGAGTTCGAGCCTTCGATGGAAGGTGTGGCGAAGATTGAGGTGAATGAGACGCACCGCGCGCAGCTGCCGCTGCAGACGTTCACCTTCGCCAGCGGTATCAAGGGTGGCATCGCCGGCGGCATCGCGATGGTGATTCCGGCGGAGCTCTACGGGATCATTCGCTTTCACAGCGTGTGGTACGTGGTGAATCTGCTGGGAGGCGCGGGTGTGGGCACGTGGACGAACCCGACGATGTATCAGCTGACACACTTCAAGCTGAGCGCATTCATTACAGCGAACATCATTCAGGGAGCGGTGACATTGCTGGTGGGAATTTTGTATGGAGCGATTCTGCCGGTCTGGCCCAAGCGGCCGATCCTTCTGGGCGGGATCATCGCACCGGTGCTGTGGACGGGCGTGCTACACAGCGCAATGGGCATTGTGAATCCTTTTCTGCAGCAGAAGATCGATTGGTGGTCGTTTCTGGCTGCGCAGGTGATTTTCGGCGTTGTGGCGGGATACACGGTGACGAAGTTGGGCAGACTGGAGCGGCTGCAGCAGCTTCCGCTGCCGGTCCGGCTGGGGATCGAGACGCCAGGCCTTCACCCGAGTGAGCACGACGGGGGGCCGAAGCCATGATGCGTCGCTTACTGATTGTGAGCTTGTTGCTGCCAGGGCTGGCGACCCTCGCAGGGTGCCATCTGCCCGGCCGGCCGAAGCCCGGCGATGAGGTGCCGCGTCCCGAGGCAGTGATGTCGTTCGACAAGCTATACGCTGAAAATTGCGCTGGGTGTCATGGAGTGAATGGGGATAACGGCGCGGCGACGAACTTGGCGAATCCGGAGTATGAGGCGCTGGTGGACGATGCAACGTTGCGCGACGTGATTGCGAATGGAGAGAAGGGCACGCTGATGCCCGGGTTCGGCCAGAATGCGGGCGGAAGTTTAACCGATGCACAGGTGAATGCGATTGTGAGCGGGATGCGGGCGAAGTGGGCGAAGGGCAATGCGCTCGCGGGACAGAACGCGCCCCCGTATAAATCTTCCGGCGACGGTAATGAGGCGGATGGCAAACGGGTGTATGCCATGGCGTGCGCGCGGTGCCATGGCGCGACGGCACAACGGCCGGGGTCGGCGGGATCGATCCTGGATGGGTCGTTCCTGGCGCTGGTGAACGCTCAGACGATTCGAACCACGGTGATTGCGGGACGGCCGGACATCGGGCAGCCGGACTGGCGCGGCGATGTCCCCGGACATCCGCTGACGGATGGTGACATCAACGATGTGACGGCGTGGTTGCTGAGCCAGACGCCGGCGAACCCCGGACAGCCCTACCCGAACAACAGCACGATGAGCGAGAAGCCTGGAGAGGCGCAACCCAAGGCTGAGGTGAAACAGTAACCGCGACGCGTCGCGACGGATTTTGAGAGGAGAGAGAACGATGGATGAGAAGCTGCCGCCACCGTCTCCGCAGGAACAGGAAGAGACACTGGAGAGAGAACGCATCACGCGGCGCACGTTCATGATGAATGTGGGCATCGCGCTGAACGCGATCGTCGGGATTGCGATTGCGACGCCGGTGGTCGCGTATCTGCTGGGGCCGGTGCTGAAGCGGAAAGACTATCGCAAGTGGATTGCTATCGGCGGCGTCAACGAATTTCAGCCCGGCCAGACGAAGCTGGTGAGCTTCCGTAATCCATACACGGAGCCCTGGGACGGAGCGACGGGCAATGTGCCGGCGTATGTGCGCTGCACTGCGCCGGGAAAGTTTACGGTATTTGCCATCAACTGTGCGCACCTGGGATGTCCGGTGCGATGGTTCTCAGAGTCGCAGTTGTTTATGTGCCCGTGCCATGGCGGCGTGTACTACGCGGATGGAAGCCGGGCTTCGGGGCCGCCGGAGCGCGGATTGTTTACTTACGACGAGAAGATTGTGAACGGCCAACTGATGATCGATGCGGGACAAATGCCGACGCTGTCGAATCGAGCAAGCGCAGCTCCCTGCCCCGGCGCGACGACAGATGGAACGCAAGAGGCTTCGGCCGCAGCACCAACAAACCTAGTAAGGATTGCTCCATGGCCTGGTACAAAGACACCTACGATTGGTTAGAGCGGCGCCTGCAGCTCGAAGGGCCGATCAAAGAGGCCTTGCTGCACCCTGTGCCGAAGAGCACGGCGAGCTGGTGGTACGTATTCGGCAGCGCGAGTTTGACACTGCTGATTCTGCAAATCGTCACCGGCATCATGCTGGCGCTGGTGTATGTGCCATCGGCAGGTCACGCGTGGCAGTCGCTGGAGATACTGAACCACCAGTTGCCGCTGGGATGGTTTCTGCGCGCCATGCACGGATGGGGATCGAATTTCATGGTCGCCGTCGTGCTGATTCACATGGCGCAGGTGTTTCTGTTCGGAGCCTACAAATATCCGCGCGAGCTGACGTGGGTGCTCGGCGTTTTCATGCTGCTGATGACGCTGGGTATGGCGTTCACAGGACAGGTGCTGCGGTTCGATCAGGATGCGTATTGGGGGCTGGGCATCGGGGCTTCGATCATGGGGCGTGTGCCGTTCGTGGGCGGTGCGCTGGTGGACTTGCTGCTCGGCGGGCCAATCATCAGCGGAGCCACACTGACACGTTTCTTCGCGTTGCATGTGTTCGTCATTCCGGGATTGCTGCTCGCTTTCACGGCGCTGCATGTATGGATGGTGGTGAAGCTCGGCATCAACGAATGGCCGGTGCCGGGACGCCTGGTGCGCCGCTCGACTTACGTGCAGGAATACAACGAGTTGGCACACAAGGACGGAATGCCGTTCGTGCCCGGCGGAGTGTGGAAGGACCTGTTCTTCTCCGCCGCGATCTTGTTTGCGGTGGCGTTTTGCGCGGCGGTGTTCGGGCCGTATGGGCCGACGGGTATTCCTGACCCGACAATCATTCAGACCGTGCCAAAGCCGGACTTCTTCTTCCTTTGGATCTATACGGTGCTTTCGTATCTACCGCCGAGCATGGAGACACCGTTCATCCTGATCGTGCCGGCGGTGGCGGTTGCGATTCTCGTTGCGCTGCCCTTCGTCGCAGGAGTCGGTGAGAAAAGCTGGTGGCGGCGGCCGGTGGGTGTGTTCGCGGTCATGTTCATCGCGGTCTGCTTCGGGGTGTTTACGGAGCTGGGCACATCGACGCCGTGGAGCCCGCACATGAATGCATGGAGCGGAGCGGCGGTGCCGGTGCAGGACTTGCACAATCGCACGCCGCTCGAACGTCAAGGCGCGAATGTGTTTCAGGAGAAGCAGTGCAGAAACTGCCATTCGATTGGCGGCGTGGGTGGACAGCGCGGACCGGCACTGGATGATGTGGCGACGCGGCTGACCGAGGATCAGATGATCCGGCAAGTGCTGTTGGGCGGAGGCAATATGCCGGCATACGGCAGCACGCTTTCCCCGGCGGAGACGACGGCACTGGTGCGTTTCCTGGACACGATGCACCCAGCGTATGAGCCTTCGGCAACGGACGCATCGCGCAAGGCGGCGCAGGCTGGAGGCGTGCCGCCGAACTCTACCGTGGTGCAGGGCGGCGGGCCGTCGACAAGCCGCTGAGGAGCTAAACCGATGGATGAGTTTCCGCATGGCATCATGGCGGCGTGGAGTTGGCCGCTATGGCCTGCGGCGGGTCTGTTGGTTGCCGGCGTGCTGTATGCACGCGGATGGACGAAGCTGCAAGCGACCAGGAAGAAGGAGCTTCCGCTCTGGCGAGCTGTGAGTTTCGGGCTGGGGCTGCTCGCAATATGGATTGCGCTGGCCTCGCCGATCGACGCTTTGGATGACTACCTGCTATCGGCGCACATGCTGCAGCATTTCATCCTGATGTCGATTGCACCGCCGCTGCTTGTGCTGGGAGCGCCGCTGGTGCCGATGCTGCGCGGCATGCCGCGATGGATCATTCGCGCACTGCGGCCGCTATTTGCAACGCGCGCCCTTCACAAGGTGGCGCACTGGCTGGCGCGTCCGGTCGTGGCGTGGCTGCTGATGAATATCTTCTTTCTCGGATGGCATGTTCCGCAGGCGTTCGAGCTGACGCTGCGATCCGAAGCGTGGCATAACACCGAACACATGTGCTTCCTGTTTACGAACATCGCGTTCTGGTGGGTGATCGTGGAGCCATGGCCCAGCCAAACGAAGTGGTCGCGATGGATGGTGATCCCGTATCTGCTGACGGCGGATGTTGTGAATACGATTCTGTCGGCGGTGCTGACCTTTTCCGGGAAGGTGTTGTATCCGTCCTATGCTGCAGCGGAGAGAATTTTCCGGCTGACTCCTCTGCAGGACCAGGTGCTGGCCGGCGCGGAGATGTGGGTGCTGAATTCCACGGTGTTCCTGATCCCCGTGGCGGTGATCGTGGTGAAGCTACTGAGTCCGCGCGGACTGCAGCGTCCCGCAGGGCGGAGGGAACGCCGCGCCGCACTGCAGTAGCTCGGAATAAAGGACTAGAATGGCGGCCTTGGCAGGAGAGCTCTTGCCTTCGTCGGCGGGAGATTTTGCTGTGCGTGCATGTGCGCGGCGGCCTGCGATTGCAATGACGAAGGAGATGCCGAGATGAAGGTCTATGCGGGAGCTGACGTCAGAAATGTGGCCATCGTAGGCCACGCACATAGCGGGAAGACGGAGTTCATCTCCGCGATTTTGAGGACCGCGAAGTCGCCGGCGGCGTCCTCCCGCGATAGCGCCGGAGCGGTGACCGCCTATGACGAAGAAGAGATTGCGCGCAAGATGACGATGTCCAACGCCGTGGCGTTCGCCGAGTGGGACGGCATCAAGGTGAATATGATCGACACGCCGGGCTTTCATATGTTTGTGCATGAGGCGCGCGCAGCGATGGTGCCGGCCGAAACGGCGGCAGTGTTGATCAACGCGCAGACAGGGGTTGAATCAGGAACGGAACGGGTGTGGAATTACGCGGCGGAGATTGGTTTGCCGCGCATCATCGTGATGAACCAGGTGGACCATCCGAAGGCCGACTCGCGCACAGGCCGGATGGAGATGCTGGAAGGGATTCGCTCGCGGTGGGGGCGGCAGGTAGTTCCTGTGCAGCTTCCGATCGTGGATGACAAGGGGTTTCACGGCGTCGTCGATCTCGTAACGATGGACGCATTTCTCTATACACCGGACGGAGAAGGACGCGGAACGAAAGGCACGATTCCACATGCCATGGAAGCGGACGCCAAGGCGGCGCATGAGGCTCTGATTGAGCTTGTGGCTGAAGGTAAAGATGAATTGATGGAAGAGTTCTTTGCGGAGGGCACGATTCCCGAAGAGCATCTAATTGGCGCGCTGCATGAAGCGATTCGTGAGGACCGCATCTTCCCGGTACTGTATGCGAGCGGGCTGCGGAATGTAGGGACGGATCATCTGCTGGACTTTCTGAAGGTCTATGCGCCATCGCCCGCGGAACACGGCGAGATCAAAATGCGTGCGGCGGGCAAGGCCGCGAGCAACGGCTCCGGCGAAGCAGCGACACGCAAGGAAGAGGACGGTCAGCCACTGGCGTTGTACATCTTCAAGACGATGGTGGATCCGTTCGCGGGAAGGATCTCGTTCTTCAAGGTAATCAGCGGGATCGTCAAGAACGATGCTTCCGTTGAGAACTATTCGCGGGGAGAGAGCGAACGGCTGGCCCATCTGTCGATTGTGCAGGGGCGCAAGCTGACTGAGGTTCCGGAACTGCACGCGGGCGATCTGGGTGCCGTCGCGAAGCTGAGAGTTTCACAAACAGGCGATACGCTGGGTGCCAAAGGACATGACGTACTAATGGATCCGGCGCCAGTGCCCGAACCGGCGATGACTTATGCGATCGAGCCGAAGACGCGAGCTGACGAAGACAAGCTGGCGCCTGCTCTGCATAAGTTGATGGAAGAGGATTTGATGTTGAAGTTTTACCGCGATCCCCAGACCAATGAATTTCTGGTGGCCGGTGCGGGGCAGATGCACATCGAGACAGTGGTATCGCGCCTGCGGCGGCGCTTCCATACGGAGGTGACGCTGAAAGCACCGAAGGTTCCTTATCGAGAGACGGTGCGGGCCAAAGCGCAAGGTCATGGACGTCATAAGAAACAGACGGGGGGTCACGGGCAGTTCGGCGATTGCAAGATTCGCATCGAGCCGATGGAGCGTGGCGGCGGCTTTGAGTTTGTGAATGATATCTTTGGCGGCGCGATCCCCCGGCAATTTGTGCCAGCGGTCGAGAAAGGGATACAGGAATCGGCGGCGCGCGGATACCTGGCGGGCTATCCCGTCGTGGATTTCAGAGCCGTGGTGTACGACGGGAGCTATCACGACGTGGATTCGAGTGAGATGGCGTTCAAGATGGCCGGACGCCTTGCCTTTCGCGCGGCGATGGAGCAGGCGAAGCCGGCCTTGCTGGAACCGATTATGAAGGTCGAGATCGAGGCGCCGGACGAGTTTGCCGGTGCCGTGATGGGGGACCTAAACAGCCGGCGCGGACGGGTCCAGGGCATGGATAGCGCCGGCACGGGAACGATCGTGCACGCACAGGTTCCGCTAGCCGAAATGTTGAGCTATGGAACAACCCTTACTTCGATGACTCAGGGGCGTGGCAGCTTCCGGATGGAAATGGACCATTATGACTTTGTGCCGCCTGCAATCTCAGAAAAGATCGCGGCGGGTGCGAAGAAACCCGCAGGCGAAGAGCTGGACGAGTAAACCTTATAGATACAATCGCTAGTAACAAGTCCATTCGCATGGCGACAGGAGTGGGATGTGGCGATCGCGAATGCCGGCGTGGGCCTATAGCTCAATCGGTTAGAGCAGCGGACTCATAATCCGTTGGTTCCAGGTTCAAGTCCTGGTGGGCCCACCAATTGCAATGCCGGAATTACAAGCCAGCCATTTGGTCGTCCTTAGATATTCGGAATATCTATCCAATTGCGACTTAGTTGCAGTCTGCGTTGCACATAACGTTATTGCGTCGGTCTCATTTGTAAGTGAGTAAGCGGCAAAGTAATTCCGCTGAGACTATGCATTTTCCTGCATTTTACCTAGTCCTCGATGGGTTAAATTCCGCGAATTGGCTTAGATTCGCATGGCACGCCGATTGCACATAGGCATAGCAATCGAATCAAGTCACCAGGAGATCGAAGCGTACGCTACGACGCTACGGTACGGCTTGATAGGTCACCCATTGCGCGATCTATGGGCGGAGCTTTGTTGTTTAGAGTTTCTCCGGGCTCATCGGGCTATTACGTGCAAGTTAGGTTGATCTCGCTCGGCTCGCCGACGGAAGCCACATAGGGTTTCCCTGTCCTTCAGCCCCCCGTGTCAACCCCTTTTCTATGGTCCTGCGCGGATCTTCAGTCCTCAGATGGTGAGGGCTCGTTGGTTCACGCCTAAATTTGGCCAGTCACCGGCTTTCTTGGCCGGCGGGATCGGCTGTGTTCGTTAACGAACGAAGGATAAGTGGAGGTTTTTCGTGAACAAAATTGTTTGCACCCTCGTAACCGCATCATTCCTTGCTGCTGGGATCGCTGCTGCCCAGAGCACTGACCATTCCAAGAACACCAAAGCTCATGAGATCACTGATGCTCAGATGAGCAATGTCACTGCCGGTCACTCCGATCCGTCCGGAACGGGTGGCAATATTGCAGCTTCGAGCGGCACGATTTCAACGACGAGTTCGTCCACGACCAGCCTGGCCGGCAGTTCTCTGAGCGGAGCAAGCGGCGTGAACATCGTGACCGGCTCAGATAGCACGGTTGGCAACGGCGTGAACGTTTATGCTGCGACGCTCACCTCGGACGCCAAGAACAGCGGAGCGACGGTCAGCCAGAGCAACACGATCGGTCAGTCAGATCCGAATGCGTCTGCTTCCCTGAAGGACTACAGCAACGGACCGGACCTGACGGTAAACAACACCTACGCGAACACGAACAGCACGACCAATACCAGCACGTTGAGTGATGTCGAGAACTACAGCCATACGACCACCGACACGGCTGCGTACTCGAACACGGATACGCACACGCAGAACGCGAGCGAGGCGTCGAGTGACAACGCCGCCTTCAATGCGAGCGAGAACTCCAGCGCGGGCGCGTCCAAATCGAGCACCGACACGTCTTCGAACACGGTAGGCGGACAGCAGTCCTTCAGCGCGGGCGAGAACTCGACAGCATCGTTGAATGCAACCGCAACGTCGAGCGGAGCGAAGAGCCTGACCGGCACAGAGAGCGGAGCGAGCGCAAGCCAGGGCTCGTCCAGCTCGGCCGGCTCCGGCGAGATCGCAGCCTCGTATGGCAACAAGAATGACACCGCAGGAGCAGCCAACGACACGACGTCCGCCAATACGACGGGCAGCGGTTCGAACACGGCCGACACCGGCGGGTCGGATAACCAGACCGCCAACACAACGGGTACCGGAATCGCCGGCAACTCCAGCTACAACACAGCCAAGGAGGGAAGCTCATCTTCGAACCAGAGCGGCTCTCTAACGGCGGGCAGCAACTACAGCAAGTCTGCTGGCCTAACGGCGAGCGGATCGCAGGCGGCTCAGGTTACCGAAGGCTCCAGCTTCGGCGCCTCGTCGGACAAGTCGAAGAGCAGCACAAGCTCGTGGGGAACGCAGCAGGCAGCTGCTGTGAGCAACACGAATTCATTCGCGCAGAACGCGTCTGAGAGCTCGTCTTCTTCGAAGAGCACAACGGCGTCGAATGACTTTGCCACCAACACCACGGCGAGCAAGAACCTTTCGGCGAGCGATGACTTTGCTCACAGCAGCACGACGAGCGACACGCTGGCTCTGACTTACATGGGACCGACGACCATCGGTTCTGCGTCCGGTCAGAACATTGCGGTTGACGGATCGTCGATCACGACCAGCAGCACCGATTCGCTGAGCCTTGCAGGTTCGACCGAATCCAGCGCCTCGGGCGTGAACATCGTGAACGCGGTTGGCAGCATGGTAAGCAATGGCGTCAACGTCGCTTACACCTCCAACATGAACTCAACCCCAGCTCTGACGCAGACCAACGTCGTCGTTCAGACCCACTGATGACCACGGACGGAGTCATCCGCTCTGCAAAGGGAGGGTGCCTCCGCCTCGTTTCGCATTTATCGCGCGAGGAGAGTCGGTATGTATCGCTCTATTGTGGTCGTAGCATTGCTGCTTGCGGCGCAGGCAGGTGTTTCGCAATCGAAGAAGAAGGCTTTGGACGACGGAATGCTGGACCGTATCACAGCCGCCGGCGTTACAGTCACGGCATCCCCGACCGGTGTTGTCGATTTCTCCGGGCAGGTTCCGACTGCGAACGGCCTTGTGTCCGGCGTCGGTTCCCTTGTGATTCAGGCGCCGAATAGCACCACCACCAATACAACAACGGGCACGATCAACCTGAGTGGATCAGCACAGCAGAATCTCAGTTCACTGATCAACATCAACGCTGTGAACTCAACGATCAATGTCCTGCTCAACCTGAACATCAACATCGATTCCACAGTTGGAACGATCCTGCAGACGAACCTTAACGGGAAGACGCGCTAGATGAGATTCTGCACCACAGCGATTGTCGCGGCATTACTGGGCGCATCGTTCATCGCCGGCGCATCGCACGCGCAACCGAAGAAGAAGAAGCGCGCGACGCCTTCGGCCATGGATGTGGGGTGGGGAAAGCCTATCCTGACGATGCAACAGATACGCAATGAAGGCGTGGTGAAGCAGAGATGGGACATAAGCTGCGGGGCTGCTGCCCTCAGCACTCTGCTGACATACGACTTCAAGGACAATACGCCAGAGACAGACATCGTCGTCTGGATGCTTCACAGAACCAGCGCAGCCCGTGTTCGGGAACGACACGGGTTTTCGCTTTTGGATATGAAACATTTCGCTCAAGCCCGCGGCTACACGGCCGAGGGCTTCAGCGATATGTCAATCAAGGAGCTGGCTGGCCAAAGATCCGCAGTGATCGTACCCATTAAGAGCAAGGGTCTCGATCATTTTGTGGTTGTGAACGGCATTCTTGCAGGCCGCGTGTATCTTGCCGATCCAGGCTTCGGAAATACAACGATGAGAGTCGACCAGTTCCAGCGTGTATGGAAGAACGGCATCGTCTTTATTATTCATCCGCCGGATCAGCGAATGGAGGTTGCCAAGGATATCGATTCGTCGGCGCGGTTGTTGCCGGATGAAACCCTGATCACGCGCAGCCTGGGAGTCACGACGCCTACGAACGGGCTGTATTGAGGGAACGGGGAGGGCTATATGTACGGACGGCCATTGCTTCTAGGAATTGTTATGCTCGCTGCGGCAGGCGCTGGAGCGCAAACCGTGACTGCGAGCGCATCGCCCGCACCCCCCGACCCGGCCCAACAATCTGTTCCGCAACGAACCCCGCAGTTGCAATCCGTGCAACCGGACCCGATTGATGCGAAGATCCAGGACGCTTTGCGCCAGCGCGATGCGATCATCCGCAACCTTTTGGAACGCGTTCAGGAACTTGAGAATCGATTGAATGCGAATAGTGTCGCAGCCAGCGGACATTCCGGTGCTGCTCCGCTCAGCACTCCGCCTCCAGCGAGTTCTCTGGCTGCGACCGTAAATAACGCCACGTACGACGAAGCAGAACGCCATGCTTCGGCAGCATTGGATCAGGCCCTGCTGACTCGCGGCGGTCTGTTGCTGCCCAGCGGGATGTTAGAGGTCGATGACGCGGCGAACTACTTCAGCATGTCGTCAGACCATGTGACGGTGAACGGATTTGCGCTGTTTCCGGTGCTGGTGGTGGGAGATATCACCTCGGAACGGCTGCGTCGAGATATTCTTATCAATTCAGTGACGGCACGTCTCGGCCTAACGCGGCATTTGCAGATGGACTTCATTCTGCCTTATGGGTACGTGTTGAATCGCACCGTGGATGCCACCAATACGCAGACGACAGAGAGCCAGTTCGGGCTTGGCGATATCGCGACTGGGGCTTTGTATCAATTCATGACCGAACACGGAAACAAGCCAGATCTGCTGGCAAGCGTGCATTACAAGTCCAACACCGGAACGAACTCCTATGACCTGGAGAGCGCGGAGACTTCACTGGGTACCGGCTTCAACGGACTAACCGGAACGATCACTGCGGCGAAGACAAACGATCCGCTGGTGTTCTTCGGAAGCACGAGCTACACGAAAAATCTTCCCGCACATCACACCGTTCCTATCAGCGATCCATCTGATCCGAGCGTGACGACAACGGTTGGCTATATACGGCCCGGCGATGCGTTTGGCTTTCAGTTAGGCTCTGTGCTTGCGATTAATCCGGAGACGTCGATGACAGTGGGCTGGGATCAGCTTTTCACGCGGCAGTCGAAGCTGAATGGTCAACCACTGCCCGCTTCCTACCTGGTTGAAGGATCTCTTCGGATCGGCACGTCCTACATGTACGCGCCGGGTCGCATGGTGGACATCACCTTTGGAGTCGGAGTCACTCCGGATACGCCGAATCTGCAGTTCTCCGTGGGCTTCCCGTTCCGCAGAACGCTTTGGAAGCCGTCGTTCTAACTGCAGGCGTTGCGAAGGATGCATGTGCGCCGGGTTAGTGGCCGCGCACTCTGTTGGTCTTCGGAAGGCTCACGATGCGAGTGACGCGGATGCTCAGCCCGGCACTGACCGAATACGGCCGCATGGGACCGTATGGAAAGTTCTGCCATAACTGATACTCGAAGTCGAAGGCGCGAACGCTGATGTAATCACTGAGCGAAAGATCGACACCGCCACCAGGTGCCAGTGAGAGAAAGTCGCCGCGACCATAATGAAACGGCATGTTGATGTGGCCATCGCCGACGAGGAACTTTGCATAGATCTGCTCCCGGCCTGAATGCACGAAAACGCGGGGACCGATCAGATAGTTCGCCTCAGTGACGTCTTCGGCCTGATGCAGACGAAGGTAGCGCGCTTCCCCCTCCAGACCAGCGCGCCATTGCGGATAGAAATCTGAGAACACCCAGCCGCCGGCGAGATCACGTTCGCCGTATGGTGAATTGGCCCATGAGAATCCGCCGCCGACAGTGATCGTCGAGCCGGGACCCGTGGCTGTTGGTGCGGCTTGTGCGTTCAGGCGAGTTGGTATTGCTATGAAGAAACCCAGGGTCGCGAGGAGTCCCGCAGAGAAAGCGCCCAGCGTCATTGCGTCACCGTGAGCGTGACGGTCTGCGACTGCGTCGCGCCGGAGCCCTGACCGGAAGCAGTGACCTTGAACGTGTAAGTGCCGGGTGGCGTACCGTTGCCCTGAAGCCCGGCGCAACCGGAGAGCGTGAGGGCAACGGTGAAACAACAGATGGCAAGCAGCAGGGCTCTGTACAGCCTTCGCCGGCGCATCGAGAGTCCGGCGATCAGCAGACCCGGCAACAAGCACAGCAGAGGACTTGTCCCGCGGGTCCGACGCTCTCCCTTTGCCTGTGCGCCGATCCCCAGGGGGTCGCCGGTATCGATGGTGAGCGTAACGTTTGCCGTGCCATCTGCGGTGAGCTTGACCGCCGGAGACGAGAACGTGCACGTCGCGGCAAATGGCAGACCAAGGCAGCCTAGCTGGATGGTGTCGTTGAAGCCTTTGATGGAGGTGAGCGAAACAGCGACCGTCGTGTGCTGCTTTGTGACGACAGTGACGGCGGTCGGGTCGACGGCAAGAGTGAACTGGGTTGCCGGTCCTGCGGCAGCCTGGGTGGCCGCTGAGGTCGAGGACTGGAAGATTGCATCGCCGCCGTACGATGCGACGACAGCCTCCGTGCTGCTCGATGTTTCCAGAAGGATGGTGAGCGTGGCCACACCGTTCGCATCCATGGCGGCGCTTCCGATGGGCAGATTCCCGCTGGAGAACGTGACTGTGCCGCTGGGCGCAGACGGGCCGTCGCCGTGAACGACAGCAATGAGAGTCACCTGCTGTGGATTGGCTACGTCAGTTTGTGAGGACGTAAGAGTCGTGGTGGTCGAACGTAGATTGACGACTTGAGAAAGAGGCTGCGATGTGCTCGCGAAATCATTGCCGTCTCCTGCATACGTTGCCACGATGGAGTGCGTGCCCGACGGAAGCGAGGACAGGACTAACGAGGCGTTCCCATTCGCATTCAGTTCAGCGGTACCCAGCTGACTTGTGCCATCGCTGAAAGTGACCGAGCCGCTCGCGGCTGCCGCGCCACTATTCGTCAATGTTGCGGTCAAGGTGATGGAGCTCGCCGTCAAAGCGGGATTTGAGGACGAAACGACCGACAGAGCGCTGGTCTGCTTGACGACCACGATGACCGGCAAGGAGACCGCTGCGGCCGCCCGGCCGTCACCGGCATAGTTGGCCACAATCGTATGAGTGCCCGGCGAGAGATTGCTGGACGTAAAGTTTGCGATTCCCTGCCCGTTAATTGTTCCGCTGCCCAATGAGACGCCATTTTCGTTGAAAGTTACGGGACCGGTTGGAAGCGATCCGTTAGTGGTGAGGGTGGCGGTAAGCGTCAGTGGTGTAGCGAACGTTACGAGATTCGTGCTGGCCGCGAGCGCGACGTTCGTCGTCGCGGCTTGAATGGTCTGTGAAAGCGAAGCGGAGGCTGCGGCGACATTCGTATCGCCGGCGTAACTCACCGTGATGGTGTGCGAGCCAACGGAGAGCGATGCGGTTTGCAGCGTCGCTGCGCCATTAGCATCGAGTGGCACACTGCCCAGCGCGGTTCCGTTATCGCGGAAGATGAGCGAACCCGTCGGTACCTGACTGCCCTGGACGACGACGGTCGCGGTGAAGGTGACATTGTCGCCGGCGACAGAAGGATTCGCGCTGGACGCAAGCGTGGCCGTCGCTGGTTCGACAATGCGCTCACTGAGAGCCGCCGAGGTGGAGGTGGCGCGCTGCGCGTCGCCGGTGTATACAGCCGTGATGCTATGTGTTCCGAACGCGAGCGAGCTGGTGGTGAAAGTGACTGTTCCACCTGAGGAGAGAGAGACAGCCCCGATCTGCGTGGATCCATCGAAGAAGTTGACAGAACCAGTTGCCGAGGGGCTGGCGCTGACGACGCTGGCGGTAAACGTCACCGCCTGACCAAATGTTCCGGGATTCGATCCGACGCCGAGCGCTGTTGCCGTCGGCGCGAGCTGGATCGTAACTGTAATCGCCGGTGAGTTTGCCGAGGCGTTGTCCGAGTCCCCGGCGTATGCGACCGAAAGTTGACGCGAGCCAAGAGAAAGAGAGCTGGTGCTGAAGGCGAAGCTGCCGGCAGAGGATACCGTCTGCGACGCAATCACGGTCGCGCCATCGAGAAGCGTCAGAGTGCCACTAGGATGGATGCCCGGGGATGTGATGCTTCCAGTGAGAGTGACTGTAGAGCCTAAGTTCACTGGGCCAGATGGGCCACTAAGAGTTATCTGTGGCTGCGCCAGATTGACTGTCTCTGTAGAGATGGAGCTTGTGCTCGCCGAATAATTTGCATCGCCGCTGTAGCCGATTGAGATGGAGTGGCTGCCGCTTGCGAGCGTGCTCAACGAGAACGAAGCCATGCCCTGACCGTTCAAGGTCTGTGTCTGCAACGCGGTCGTGCCGTCGTAGAGAGTCGCAGTGCCGGTGGGAATTCCAGTGGAACTGGTAACAGTAGCGGTGAAGCTTACCGACGCGCCGGCCAGGATGCTTGACACGGAAGAGGTGACGCTTACTGTCGTCGCGGTCTTCTGAACCTGCTGCGTAAACGGAGTCGAGTTGCTGGCGGCGTAGTTCGTCGATCCTGCATAGCTGGCCGCCAGGGTGTGACCGCCGACGGGAAGCGTGCTGACGGCGAGTGTCGCATGCCCTGAACCATCAATGTTGGCGGTGCCGATGGCGACGCCCGCGTCTGTGAAGGTGACTACTCCGGTCAGCGCACCGTCGGCGGTCGCACCCGGGGCAAGCGCAACAGTCGCTGTCAGGTGCAGGGTTGCTCCGGCCGACAAGGGATTCGCGTCCGAGGTGAGAGTGGTGACCGTACCGATCTGCGCAACGGTTTCGGCGAGCGGCGAAGAATTGCCGGATGCATCGTCTATATCGCCGCTGTAACTGGCCACGATGGAATGAGTCCCGGGACTCAGCGAGCTGACTGTGATTGTGCCGGCGCCGGAACCATCCAGCGTTGCCGTGCCCAGGGAGGATCCGTTGTCCGTGAAGGAAACGGTGCCGGTCGGAGTCGCACCGTCTGCGCAGGTGATGGTTGCGGTGAGAGCGAAGGATTCGCCGACCGTCGGCGTCGCGTTCGTGGTGCTCAGGGTGGTTGTCGTCGCGGATTTGGCGATGAGCTCACTGACTACGTTGGAGGTTCCAGAAGCGTTTGTGGTGTCGCCTGCATACTGAGCGGTGAGGCTATGCTGGCCGGGACTGAGCGTCGTCGTGGAGTATGTGGCGACGCCACCGCTCAGTGGCAACGAACCTGTCAGCGCAGTGCCTCCATCGTAGAAGATCACTGTTCCGGTCGCCGTTCCGGATGGAGGCGTCACGGTGATGGTCAGGGTCACATTCTGAAGAACCGTCGCGCTGGGAGACGGATTTACAGACAGCGCCAGCGTTGCCTGCTGCCTGACATTCACGGTCGTCGAGGCAGTAGCGGCTTCGTTGTTGGCGTCGCCTGCATAGTTTGCGGTGATGGTGTGCTGGCCGAGCGCAAGCGCGGAGGTAGAGCACATGGCTCTGCCGCTATTCAGGGAGACGTTGCTGCACAACGTGTTGGATCCTTCAACAAAGGTCACGGGGCCAGTCAGCGGTGTGGAGGAATCGTTGCTCGAAACGGTGGCCGTGAATGTGACTGATTGATTGACCACGCCCGGGCTTGGGCTGGCGACGAGCGTCATCGTCGTAGGATTGACGTCAAGCGCATTTCCGAAGAGGTCGATGGTTGCCAGACCCGTCGCTGTGGTGGAGTTGAGCGTGACCGACCCCTGCAGGTTCTGCTGAACGGTCGTCGGCGCAAATTCAATACCGAGGTTGCAGCTCGATCCCTTGAGTGTCGCCGTACTGAAACTGCAGGTGGTGGTCGAGGAATCCAGCGCTGCATTGACCAACGTGGGCGTGGACATGTCCAAATCGGCATTCCCGTCACTGTCCAGTCCTTCGATCACAGGAGGAGAAGATGTTTTCGTGACCTTGGTGTCCGGAAACTGAGGAAGTGTGACCGGCGTTGCAGGAATGGCGCGGATACGGTTGTTGATCGTGTCCGCAACATAGAAGTCGCCATTCTGCGCGAAGAACACGACATACGGTCCGTGCAGCGTAGCCGCATTCGCCGGACCGGCATCACCGGAATAGCCTTCCTTTCCTGTTCCGATGATGGTCTGGATGAGCGCCGAACCGGTCGTCACATCGCCCGTGCTGGCGCTCACCTTGCGAACGCAATCATTGCCGGAGTCCGCGATGTAGAGGTCGCCGGCGGGATCGAGCGCGACACCGAGAGGAAGATCCAAGGTGGCGGATGCAGCGGGTCCGCTGTCCCCTCCGTAGCCCTGCGCACCGTTGCCCACGACGGTGGAAAGCATGCCGCCACTAAGGCGGCGAATTCGATTGTTGCCGCTGTCAGCAATGTAGACAGAATTGTCTGAAGCGACGGCAACGGACCAGGGCTGGTTCAAATGGGATGCGGTCGCCGTTCCGTCGCCGTTGAAGTTCGCAATGCCTGCCACGCCCGCAACCGTGCTGATGGTTCCTGTGGCTGCATCCACTTCGCGAATGACCCCATTACCGGTGTCGGCGATGTAGAGATCGCCGCTGGCATCGAGGGCCACGCCTTGCGGCAAAGACAGCTCTGCCGCTGTTGCCGCGCCGCCGTCGCCCGAGTACCCCTGGGTCTGCGGTGTGCCGGCGACGGTGGTGATCACGCCGTCGATTCCGATGCGGCGAATGATCTGGTTCCCGGTGTCAGCGAAGTAGATATTCCCCGCACCGTCCATCGCCAGACCGGCAGGCGTGCTGATCGCCGCGTTGACCGCCTGGCCGCCATCACCGGAATAGCCTGGATTCCCGGTGCCGGCGATGGTCGTGATGGTATTCGGGAGCGCTCCCTCGACACGGCGTACGCGGTAGTTTTCGCTGTCGGAGAGATAAATGTTTCCTGCGGGGTCGACCAGCACGCCGCCGGGCTCATGGATCGGAGACTGATTTCCAGCGCCGCCATCGCCGGCAAAAAACCACTCCGAATCGCCGACGACCGTCGTGATCACACCGGGATCGAGCACCGCGAGTGGCCCCGTCCCAACTCCCGCAACCAGCGCACTGCCGAGTAAGGTCCCGCTTGATGTCTTGACCAGCACAGCGCCCAGACGCAGGCCGGGATACTTTGGCGTAAACACCACATCCGCCGTACACTGCTGGCCAACGTAGGTGACCGGCGCGTCCTGCGAGCAGGTTCCTCCGGTGATGGAGAAATCCTGGTTCGGTATGCCCTGCGTCACAGCTTCCGGATCGATGGGCGTTCCGGTTGCGATCATAGTTACCGTGACCTGCAGCGGCGCCGATTGCTGACCCACAGCGACAGCAGCCGTGAACTGCGTGACAGGCTGGGCCGGTGAGGCACATACCAGCGCAAAGAGAGACAGTAGAGCCGCCGGCGCGGCGACGCGACGCGCGAGATGACGAGTCAGGGAATGCACAACGACCTTATCGGCGCATTCCGGGAAGACATTAGCTCGGAAATCCCGTCGATGCATTCGGTCCAGACGCCGGAACGCGATGCGAGAACCAAATGTATGCTCAAGATGATTTCTGGCGCGCGGGCTTTCCTTGCCGGGCAGATGGGAGATTCACTTGAAACGGGTTGTTCGCTTCGTTACTCTGCTTGCATTTTTCGGTGCGTTTATTTGCTCCTCTTTTGCAGAGCATGCACCCGCGGCGCACACGTTCAAGGTGGTGGGCAGTCACTTTGAACTCAACGGCAAGCCGTTTCAGGTGCTCTCCGGCGAGATTCATTACGCTCGCGTTCCGCGCCAATACTGGCGTGACCGCATCCGCATGGCGCGCGCCATGGGACTCAACACCATTGCGACATATGTCTTCTGGAACGTGCACGAGCCGAAGCCCGGCGTCTACGACTTCAGCGGGCAGTATGATCTGGCGGCATTTATTAGGATCGCGCAGGAGGAGCACATGTATGTCCTGCTGCGCGCTGGACCGTACTCATGCGCGGAATGGGAGTTCGGAGGATTCCCTGCGTGGCTGCTGGCCGATCCGCGCATGCAGACAGCGCTGCGCAGCAACGATCCAGCCTACATGGTTCCGGTCGAGCGCTGGATGAAGCGGCTCGCGCAAGAGGTCGCGCCCTTACAGATTGGCCTCGGCGGACCGATCCTCGCGGTGCAGATCGAGAATGAGTACGGAAATTTTGGCAGCGACAAAGCCTATATGGAGCATCTCCATCAGATCTTTCTCCAGGACCGCTTCACCCATTCCCTGCTCTACACCGTCGACCCTTCCAAGGCGCTGGCGCGCGGAGAGATCGACGGCGTTTACTCTGGCGTGAACTTTGGCACGGGGCATGCTGCGGCGGGGCTGGACGCACTGGAGAGCATCCGTCCCGGACAGCCGCTGTTCGCCACAGAGTACTGGCCGGGTTGGTTCGACCTCTGGGGACATCCGCACGAGACACGCCCGATCGCGCCCCAGATCGCAGACCTCGACACGATCCTCGGGCGTGGCGCATCGCTGAATATCTACATGGTGCATGGTGGTACGAGCTTCGGCTTCATGGCAGGAGCGAGTGAATCCACCGGCGCCTATCGCGGCAACGTAACGAGCTACGACTACGACGCTCCGATCGATGAGGCCGGACACCCCACACCGAAGTTTTTCGCGTACCGCGACGTCATCCTGAAGTACACCCATCAGAAGCCACTACATGTGCCGCCGGTGCCTCCAGTGGTTGCTGTGCCGCCGTTCACGCTTCCGCGTACAGAGTCTCTGTGGGACACCTTGCCGGCTCCCATTGCGAGTGACGCTCCAAAGACGATGGAACAGGTGGGCCAGGCGTACGGACTCATCCTGTATCGCACGCACCTTGCGCAGGCCGCTCAGAACGCGACGCTCACGCTCGACCACATGCAGGACTTCGCGGTGGTGTATGTCGACGGTAAACAGGCAGGCACGCTGGACCGGCACTATCACCAGGATCATCTCTCGATCGCTGCGCCCGCAGGAGCGAGGCTCGACATTTTGGTGGAGAACATGGGCAGGCTGAACTCGACAAAGAAGATGCGAGATGAGACCAAGGGAATTCACGACGCGCTGCTCAATGGCGTGCCGTTGCGCGGATGGAAGATCTATCCACTGCCGATGGATCCGGCCCCGCACGCGGGCGCGTCGGCGAAGCCATTCGTGGCGGGACCTCACTTCGCGGAGGGAAGCTTCACGGTGAAGAACGTTGGCGATACCTTTCTCGACACGCGCGATCTCGGTATGGGTGCCGTGTGGATCAATGGACATGCGCTCGGGAGGTTCTGGGACATCGGGCCGCAGGCGACTCTGTATGTCCCGGGAGTCAGGCTGAAGAAGGGCAGGAATGATGTCGTCATCTTCGAGCTGCTCAAGAACGATGCGCAGCCGAAGCTCGCAGGATTGACGACACCCATTCTTGACGCGCCAACGCCGGGCTATGCGAGCGATCCGGAACACCAACGAAGGCCAAAGGCGACGGATGAGTTCGCGCCCGGCCCGGCTGAGAAGCCCAGCTCTCAGCCAACACCGCAATAACCCCGGTACAGAGCTCGACGTAGGATGGGATACATGCCGATAGATCGGCCCCAACCTCGGGACACCGCATGATCCGCACTCGCATTCTGCTTGTTGTACTCTGCGCTCTTTGCCTGACTGCGAGCGCGCAGCCCGCCCGCTATAACTTCAACCGAGGCTGGCTGCTGAATGTGGGCGACCCGGCAAGAGCTTCGGACCCTTCCTTCGACGACTCGCGGTGGAAACGTGTCACGCTTCCGCACGCGTGGAATGAGGATTTCGCGTATCGAGTCTCCATTCATGATCTCCCCACAGGCATCGCCTGGTATCGCAAACATTTCACTGTTGCTGTGCCCAAGAGCTACCGAGTGGTTGTTGAGTTCGAAGGGGTCCGTCAGGCTGCAGAGGTCTTCCTCAATGGCCACCGGCTTGGGTTGAGTGAAAACGGCGTGATGGCTTTTGGATTTGATCTCACGCCATATCTGCAACCGGGAGACAACGTACTTGCAGTGCGGACCGTTAATCACTGGAACTACCGCGAGCAGGCGACCGGCGCAACCATCCAGTGGAACAACAATAACTTCTACGCAAACTACGGCGGCATCAACAAGAACGTCTGGCTGCACGTGATGCCTGCAGTACATCAGACCCTGCCGCTCTACTCGTTCCTCGGCACCACGGGGCAGTACATCTGGGCGGATGGGTTTGATCTCGCCGCGCATGCAGCCACCATCCATATCAAATCACAGGTTCGAAATGACAGCGATACGGCACAGACGGCCCGGCTGCGTGCGCAGATTATCGATCTGCATGGCAATCCAGTCGGCTCCGTGATCTCGGCTCCAGTCACACTCGCGCCGCACGCGACGCAGATACTGACGACGCAAACGCGTGCGCACAATCTTCATTTCTGGAGCTGGGGCTACGGTTATCTCTACGACGTGAAGACATCGCTCGTCACCGATGGGAGAGCGACCGACACCGTCACGACCCGGACTGGCTTCCGCGAGACGGCATTCCGCAACGGCATGATCTACCTGAACGGCCGCGTCATCCAGGTGCACGGCTACGCCGCGCGATCGACGAATGAATGGCCTGCGCTCGGCACCGATGTTCCACCATGGATCTCCGACTTTTCGAATAGCCTCATCGTGAAGGACAATGGCGATCTCGTGCGCTGGATGCACGTTACGCCGTCGAAGCAGGACATTGAATCCTGCGATCGCGTTGGGCTTATGGAGTCGATGCCTGCCGGAGATGCGGAAGGAGATCCGCACGGTCGTCAGTGGCAGGCGCGCGTCGAGCTCATGCGCGATGCGATCATCTACAACCGCAACAATCCATCCATTCTTTTCTACGAATCCGGCAACCATGGCATCAGCGACGAGCATATGCGCGAGATGGTTGCCGTGCGCAATGAATTCGACCCGCATGGCGGTCGCGCGATCGGCGCCCGAGAGATGCTCGCTTCACACGTCGCAGAGTATGGCGGCGAGATGCTGTACATTGACAAGTCCGCCACAAAACCGCTTTGGGCGCACGAATACAACCGCGATGAAGGTGCGCGTAAATTCTGGGATGATCAGACACCGCCGTACCATCAGGATTCTCCGCCCTACAACCGAAATCAGGACAGCTACACGCTCGAGGATGTGCTGCGATGGGACGACTACTTCCGCGCACGTCCGGGCACTGGCCGCCGTGTGTCTGCGGGCGGAGCGAATATCAGCTGGATCGACGAAAACTCGCACTATAGGGGCGACAATAACTACCGCCGCTCCGGTGAGGTCGACGCGATGCGCATTCCGAAGGACGCTTTCTTCGCGCATCAGGTGATGTGGGATGGCTGGGTTGATCCCGAACATCCAGGAATCCACATCAACGGCCACTGGAACTACGCCGCGGGGGTGAAGCGTGCCGTCTACGTCGAAGCTACAACTGCAACTGTTGAGTTGAAGCTCAACGGCCGCTCGCTCGGCGAGAAGAAGCCCACGCACGATTTCCTTTTCACGTTCCCCGATGTCGCCTTTCAGCCAGGCACGCTCGAAGCCATTGGCTACGATGCGAAGCATCGCCCACTCGTCAGGACGACACTCAGCACGGCCGGCGCGCCCGTATCAATTCGCCTCACCCCGCACACGGGGCCAGGTGGTCTGCATGCCGATGGCTCCGATATCGCTCTTGTTGATGTTGAGGTCGTGGACAAGAGCGGACACAGGGTTCCGGTCGCGCTGAACATGGTTCACTTCAGTCTCAGCGGGCCGGCGGAGTGGCGCGGCGGCATCGCGCAGGGAACAGCAAGACCGGAGCCGATCAACAAGGCGCCCTCCGACACGCATGGACTGGCGGCCACGCCGGTTACGCCGTTTCTGTATTACGACAACTACATCCTCTCGCGGGATCTGCCCGTCGAGGGCGGCATTAACCGCGTATCGATTCGATCCACAGAACGGCCCGGCACCATTACGCTTACAGCGCGCGCTGACGGTTTTGCTCCGGCACACGTCACATTTGTCTCGCACGCTGTGCCCGAACACGACGGGCTCTCCAGCTACGATCCTGCGGCGGCGCTGCCTGTACATCTGGATCGCGGACCCACGCCTTCGACGCCATCGTTCCACATCACACGCGAACCGATTGCCATCATTGCCGCGACCGCGGGCGCCAATGCGGACGAAGCGATCAAGTCCTACGACGACAACGAGACGACCGCCTGGACTAACGCGTCGGCCACGCACACCGACATCGACACCGATGGGCTGCCGATCCGCCATGCAACGCCTGACAAGACTCCCATCCATGCCTCACTCGACACTGCATGGATCGAGTACACGCTCGCGAAGCCGTCGCTGCCGAACCAGATCGACATCAAGCTAACTTCGTTCCGTGTGCGCCGTTATCCCATCCGCGTCACGCTCGACGGCGACGTTATCTACCAAGGAATGACACCCACAAGCCTCGGCTACATCACTCTTCCACTCGCAGCGAAGAAGCCCGGAACCCACCTGCGCATTCGACTCACGGGACGCCCGGTTGACGTCGGTGAAGCGCATGAGCTCGTAGAACTGAACGGGCAGGTTGATCAGGCCGAGCCTGTTGGCAGGATCGAACCGCCTGTCCTGAGCATTGTGGAAACTGAGATTTACGAGCCGCTTCCAAGCCGTTGACGGTCTCCCATCCGCCTCCTTTGGCCGCCGCAACCCCTTGAAATAACGAGGATCGGCGCATCCTGCGATGCCAGGGGCTTGATATCGTCGAATGGAAAATAGTTCCCCTATTGACATATCGTAGTTGGACCCTTTTTAATAGCCAGCGCTGCCAGACAAGAACGAATACACCAGTCGTCTCGAGGCAGCGCATTTGGCTTTCTCAGCTTTTGGAGGTCCACACGATGTTCAGTTGTCTCACCCGTTCCCTGGCGCGGTTACACCCCCGGCCCCGTCCCATAGCAATTTTTCTTGCTGCGACGCTTGCATTCGCAGTACCCGCGGCCATCGCGCAGACCGGCGGCGAAGGCGCGCTGGAAGGCACGGTCACGGATACCACCGGAGCTGCGATTCCGAATGCGACAGTCACCGCGATCGATCAGGCCAGCGGCGTAAAGACGACGCGCACCAGCACCTCGGCCGGTCTTTACAGCATCACGCCGCTCATCCCCGGCGTGTACACGGTCACCATCTCGGCCACCGGCTTCAGCACGCTCACGCAGAAGAACGTGGAGGTCAACGGCCTTACGGTGACAGGTTTCAATCCGAAGCTGAGTCCCGGAGCCGTCACCGAGGCGGTCACCGTGAGCACGGCTCCTCCCCTGCTGCAGACGACAAGCGCCTCTGTGGAAACCGTGATCACCCAACATACCTATGAGGCGCTGCCGCTGGTAATGAATAACCAGCAGCGCGATCCGACGGCTCTGGCCACCCTGGCCGTCGGAGCGCAGGGAGGAACCCGCCTCCCGATCTTCGCTGGCACCGGCAACTACCTTGCCGAGGGTTACATTGACGGTATTCCGACGACGACATCAAACCAGCAGGGCGACAATCGCGTTGTCTCGAACGGCGTTCCCGTCGAGTCCGTCGAGCAGATGCAGATCATCTCCAGCGGCCCATCAGCCGAGTACCAGGGCGCCGGCGCCGTTGGCTTCACCATCAAGTCAGGCGGGCAGCACTATCACGGACAGATCGTCGACGTCTTCCGCAATACGGCGCTCGATACGTGGGGCTTTGCCGGCAATTCGAACACCAAGTCGGAGCTTGTGAACGGCACGGTGACTCAGGTGCCCGCCGGCAAGCCGGTGGAGCACCAGAATGAGCTGTCGGTATCGGCCGGCGGCCCCATTCCGTTCACGCATCACAAGGCCTTCTTCTTCGCCAACTACGACAAGTTCCACAGCACATCGACTTCGAACCCGGCCATCTTCACCGTTCCTACAGCTCTCATGCGCCAGGGCGACTTCACCGAGCTGAACTGCGGCAGCACGGCCAACTGCATTGGCACCGGGCTCACGGGCACCGGATCCAATAATCCTGCATTTCTCTACAACCCTCTGTCGAACTCGTGCACCGGCAACACCTGCTCGCGTCTGCCGTTTCAGGCAGTAAAGAACGGTGTTCTCACCAACAACATCATCCCCAGCAATTACATCTCGCCCATCTCGCAGAAGGAAGAGCAGTATCTGCCGGAGCCGAACATTCCCGGCACGCTGGTGAACAACTACATCACCACCGGGTACAGCGGATATGACAACCACGAACTGGTCTTCAAGATCGATTACGACTGGAGTGCGAAGCAGCGCTTCTCGTTCGTCTACTCGCATGGGGTGCGCCAGTCGATCGGCTACGGCTCCGTGCTTCCGTTGCCGTACACCAACGGCGACTCGTCAGATATTTCGCCCACGATGCTCATCCTCGAGCACTCCTACACCCTCACTCCACACATGGTGAATCAGTTCACCTATGGCTTCACGCGTTTCCCGCAGCCGGTCTATGCGCCGACCTACAACCTGTCGCCATATCGCGCCGTCGACATGGGAATCACCGGCCTGCCCACCGGCCAGGCAGCGGACAACTTCCCCGGCACCAGCTTCGCCAACAGCACGCTCTTCACCAATGCGCCGTATCAATGGACGGAGAATGGCGCGTCGGATGCGACGCACAACGTTGTGCCGAACGCCTTCACGCTCGTAGACAACTTCCAGTGGACGAAGGGGCAGCACAACATCACCTTCGGCGTGCAGACACAATGGCTCGAGGACAACACCACCTCACAGAGCAGCCCGTCCGGCGTGTTCATCCAGAACTTCTCGCCAATTTCGACGGCGAACTACGTCGGCAATACGCTGAACAGCACAGCCAGCGGATACTCCTACGCCAGCTTCCTTCTCGGCGCGGTCAACACCTCGTCCACTTCAGTCCCGCTCTTCACCGAAACCGGCGGACGCTTTCACCCGTGGTCACCGTATGTGCAGGACGATTGGAAGATTCGTTCGAACCTGACGCTCAACCTCGGCCTGCGCTGGGATTACCTTCCGCCGTATCACGAGGTGCACGACAACTGGGCGTTCTTCAATCCGAATGCAGTCAATCCGATCACGAATACGCCGGGTGAACTGCAATACGCCGGGAATCGCGGCGCCGACATCAGCTGCCAATGCCGCACACCCGTGCAGACCTACTGGAAGAACTTCGGTCCGCGTCTCGGGCTGGAGTGGCAGATGGATCCCAAGACCGTTCTACGCGCAGGATATGCGATCGCGTATTCGCGCGCGGGCGGCGTCGGCGGCCGTGCCGGTGACTCGACCGGAACAGGTCAGGACGGCTTCGGTTCGACCATCATTCTGCCGACGGCCGTCAATACCGGCGCTGCCGCCGGCCCGTCGTACTACCTCAACAACAGCGACGCCTTCACCAGCGCTGGTGTTGCGAACACGAACTTCGGCGGTCCGGGTTATACCATTCCCGCGCCGGTCAGCCCAAGTGCCGCGGGTGTCGTCACAGGCATCGGCGACTACTACAACGGCACGTCCTACGTCACCGGAGGCGGGGCGCCGGCGTATGCCGATCCTTACCTCTCCGGTCGCGCTCCTGAGTTCGTCTTCTACAACCTCGCCATGCAGAAGTCGATCACGCCGACGCTTGCCGTGACAGCCGGCTACTCTGGCGGCCAGTCCCACTTTGTCGCAGGCGCGACCGTGCCGGGTTTCTGGTCCGGCCAGATCGATCCTGCTTATTTGCCGTCGATGGCTTCGACGTACGTGAACGGCACTTCGATCTTCGGTGCGCCGGCCACCGCCGCCAACGTCGCAATCGCACAGGCTGCCGACCCGAACGTCAAAGTACCGTATGCCAGCTATGTTCAACCAGCAGGCGGCACCAACGGCACCGCAACGATTGGACGCATGCTGCGGCCCTATCCGCAGTACTCCAGCCCGCCCAGCCCGGAGTGGGATAACATCGCCAACCTCAGCTATAACGCGTTCGAACTCACCCTCAAGCAATCCGCGTGGAACGGCCTGAGCTACACGGTCAATTACACCTACTCGCGCAACATTGGCGACGACGGCACGTCACGCTCTGCGTTCCCTGTCCCTGCGGCTGCGTCTTCCAGCGGAGTCGCAATGCCGGGCAACAATCGGGCTGATCGCGACCTCACGGCTCAAGATGTTCCGGAAAACCTGAATATCTTCGGCTATTACGAGTCGCCGTTTGGACGGAACAAAATTGGAAGCGATAACTGGGCGGTCCGCAGCTTCGCCGGCGGATGGCAGCTCTCCGGCATCTTCTCCTACGCATCCGGCACGCCGATTCTCGTCGTCGGCACCGGCTGCACCACGCCGTCATCAGGCCAGTGCATGCCGGATCTCGTGCCCGGCCGCGAGAACAGCATTCGCATCAACGGAGGCTACGGTGGTCCAGGCGTGACCGCCGCGAATTTCTCAAAGACGGCATATCTCGATACAACCGCCTTCCAGACACTTAACTATTTCCCCGTCCCCGCGCCCGTCGGCAACGCGAAGCCGGTGACACCGATCACCAAGATCGGCGATTCTCCACGCAGCTCGCTCAACCTCTGGTCGCCCAGCCACTACGACCTGGACGCCTCTCTACAACGCAGTTTCAACATCAGCCCGGAACGCTGGAAGTTTGTCCTGCGCGTTGACTGCTTCGACGTGACCAACAAGGTGACGTTCTCGATTGCACAGACGCAGAGCGTTCCCACCACCGAGGTAAGTTCCAATCCCTCGCAGCAGGCGTTGGCCAATCCGGGGACACCGATTTCTGACACGGGGTCCTTCGGCCATCTCTCCGGCTACAGCGGAAACCGTCGCTTCCAACTGGAAGGACGAATCGTCTTCTAGTTCTCCGTCAGCTCAACAACAGAAGCCCCTTCCTCGTGGAAGGGGCTTCATTCTTTCACCCGGGTCTCGTGGAGGTATCGCTTGCATCTCCTCGAGCATGATCATTTAGCGCGAACACTCTGATCCAAAATCCCGAACAAGTTTGCATGCCTTTGGGGGGTCCCGTTCTTATAGAGGGGGGAGTTGGTGGGCACAGCAGGATTCGAACCTACGACTTCCACCGTGTGAAGGTGGCACTCTACCGCTGAGTTATGCGCCCTTGGCCAAATTGGCCGGCTATGGTCCCTGCGCCCCACCGCGCAAGGCCCTTTTCGAAGCATAGCACCGGCCACCGCGCCCCCCAAAATCGCCCGCCTTCCCGCTGTATCAAGCGCGGCCACGACGGGTAGAATACGGCGGATGACGCCTCACAACCCCGCAGAGCGCCCAACCGATCCGGCAGACCGGCCAGATTCGGCGGATTTGGCGCAACCTCGGCAGAAAGATGGGGTTGAGGAAGATATGAGCACGCTGGCGCTCCATCCCGGAGTTCTCAACCCAGGAGGTTCAGCTCTGGGCGCGAGGCAAAGCCTTTCGCGTGAGAGACCTGCGAGTGCGGTCGACCTTAGTCCGGAACGGGCCAAAGAGAGGGCTGCGGCGATTGCGCGGGGTGATTTTTCGGCCCTGACCGATGCAGAGGTGATGTTGGAACTCCGCTCGGGCAATATGGCCGCCTTTGATGTATTGTTGGCGAAGTATCGTAAGCCGATCATCCACTTTATGTTCAGGATGGTTCACAATCAGGCCGTCGCCGAGGAGCTGGCTCAGGAAGTCTTCCTTCGCGTCTATCGGTCGCGCGAGACCTATCGGGCGGAGGCGAGATTCAGCACGTGGCTGTACCGGATCGCCACCAACCTGGGCGTAAACCATGCCCGCGACACCCGGCATGAGCGCTCCGCCTCAACGGTCTATCTGGATGAGCCGGATGCGGAGACGGGAACAACTCCCGACGTCGCCGACCAGGCGCCGAGCGCCGAGGCCGATATGCTGCGGCGGGAGCGAATGAACGCGATCCGGCAGCATGTGATGGCACTGCCGGAGCGGCAGAGAACGGCCGTTCTGATGCATAAGTATGAAGGCTTGGATTACAAGCAGATTGGCGAGGTCCTGAAGCTCTCCGAATCTGCCACCAAGTCACTGTTGTTTCGTGCCTATCAGACGCTGCGCGATCGACTGAAGGATTTTGTCTGAGAGTTTCGTCGCGGTCTTTGGGCCGCGGCCACAAATCGGAGCCACTGTGGAGGCATCCGAAAAAGCGATACTCACCCGTAAGGGGGCTGATATGAAGAACACGATGAACTGTAAGACTTGCAAAACTCATCTGCCGGATCTCCTGTTCGATGAGGGCTACGCGGCGGCACACCCGGAGGTTGCGGCACATCTGGAGTCCTGCGAGAGCTGCGCCACGGAGTTGGCCGAACTGCGGGCGACGTATTCGTTGCTGGATGCATGGCCGGTGCCGGAGCCCTCGGCGTACTTCGATTCGCGGCTGCGCGCTCGAGTGCGCGAGGCGGCAATGCAGCCAGAGGGGCTCTTCGAGCGGATGTACGCATTTCTGCGCTTCAGCACGGGCGTTCATCTACGCTCGGCGATGGCCGGCGTGCTGATGCTGGTTTTGCTGATTGGCGGAGGCACGTTTGCCGGGTTCTATGAACACTCTCTGCACAGCACCCCGCAGCCTTCCGCCACGGTGAACGACTTGAAGATTCTGGACAACAACGCCCAGGCTCTGCAGCAGATGGACCAGTTACTGGATCAAGGCACGGGTACGAACGACGATTCGGGGGGGCAGCCGACGACCTAGAGGATGGAGACAGCCGGCAGATTCAGAAGCCAGCCGCCGCCGATGGACGGCGGCTTCGGTATGATGGGCGCGCACCCGATATTGTAGGGATTTTGAAAGCCTGAAGGTTTCGCGCTTCGTGCGAGGTCCTTCAGAAGTTCGACTTTTATGAGGAGCTTCTTTCCAACTCGCGAACTGCGCTTCATCCTGACGCTGGTGGTATGTCTCGCCGGCGCCGGGATGATGTGCGCGCAGAAGCGGGGCGGGGGTGGGGGGATGCGGGTTCAGGCCTTTCACCAGGCTGCTCCGCAGGCGTTTCACCAGGCTGGTCCGGCGCCGATGCGGCAGGCACCGATCGAGCGGCGGGCTCCGCAGGGGCCGCAGTCGCAACTGGCGCCGATCGTGCGGCGCAATCCTCAGGCGCAGGGCGAGCGGGGCGAGCACCTGGCGCAGTGGATGAACCAGCACCGCAACCTGACGCCGGAGCAGCAGCAGCAGGCACTGGACAACGAGCCGGGATTCCGGCAACTGCCGCAGGCGACGCAGCAGCGGATGCACAACCGGCTGGCGCAGCTGGACGCCAAGTCTCCGCAACAGCGGGAACGGACGCTCAACCATATCGAGTGGATGGAGCACTTATCGCCAGACCAACGGGCGCAGGTGCGCGGATCGATGGAGCAGCTTGGGTCGCTTCCGCCGGATCAGCGGCGGCAGGTCGCGCAGTCGTTCCGGGACCTGCGCGCGCTTCCGCCGGAGCAGCGGGCGGCGGCGCTGAACTCGCCGCAATATCAGTACATGAATCCGGCACAGCGATCCGCTCTTAATAATCTGTTGCGGAATGATGCGCTGATTCCGCCCAACGGACGGTAACCCCCCTCCCCCCTCGCTTTTGTGCAAAGTCTTCACAACAAATGAGTTATGGGTGTACTTAAAATCTAAAGTCTCTGGAATCAAGACTTTGCGAAATCGCAATTTCCTAAAGTATTGAGGATTAAGGGGTTATCCGCACAGGGGGATGCGCTTTTTTTCCCGGCCGCAGTCACTCCTTCTGCAAACCCACGTCGCAAAATCGACATGTGAGCATCCCATCGCCCGTCTTAACCCGCGATAACCCACCCTTTCACGATGAAACCATGAACGGGTTAGGCCACCCAGTTTGGTTGTTCGGTTAGTTGCGGAAGAAATTTTTGGCGAGGAAGAGGACATTGGCGGGGCGCTCGGCAAGGCGGCGCATGAAGTACGGGTACCACTCGGCGCCGAAGGGGACGTAGACGCGGACTCCGTAGCCTTCGGCGACGAGCTTGCGCTGCAGATCGCGGCGGATGCCGTAGAGCATCTGGAACTCGAAGTCTGTTTTGGGGATCTTGTGAGCTTTGACGAAGCGGCAGATCTCCTGGATGATCGCCTCGTCGTGGGTGGCCATGCCGCAGAAGGTGGGGCTGGTGACCATCTGCTTGGCGAGGCGGAGGTAGTTGGCGTCGACGTCGGACTTGGCCGGGAAGGCGATTGTCGGCGGCTCTTTGTAGGCGCCTTTGCAGAGACGGATGCGGATTCCCTGCTTGAGCAGGCGGTCGACATCGGCCTGGGTGCGGAAGAGGTAGGCCTGGAGGACGGTGCCAACGGCGCCGGGGAAGCGTGCGAAGAGACGCTCGGTGATGGCGAGCGTGGCCTCGGTGTATTCGGCGCCTTCCATGTCGATGCGGACGAAGTTGTTGTAGCGGGCGGCGTGCTCGACGAGCGAGGCGACGATGCCTTCGGCGAGGGCTTGACCTTCGGGTGAGTTAGCGCCGCCGACGTCCATTCCCATCTGGGAGAGCTTGAGGCTGACGTTGGCGTTGAGCTTCTTCGCGGCGATCTCGTCGAGGAGGCGGTGGTAGATAGCCGCGGAGGCTTCGGCGTGCGGGGCGTCGGTGACGGACTCGCCGAGCGAGTCGAGGGTGACGCCGATGCCTTCGCGGTTGAGCTGGGTTGCGGCGGCGATGGCCTCTTCGACGGACATGCCGGCGACGAAGCGGCGCGAGACGCGGCGGCCGATGGAAGATCGCTCTGAGAAACGACGGAAGGGTTTGTTGGTGGAGAGGCTGATGAAGAAGGAACGGAGCATGCAGGGACTAGATTAGGGCATGGACGGGGTCGGTGTCGTTAGTCGTCCTGCGAGCGCAGGTCTCAAAGGCGAGATGTGGGACGCCCGGCTTGGTCAACCGCCGTGATGAACCGCTCCGACAGTAAATCAAATTCTTCAGTGTGCGATGGACGGATCATGGTCTATCGCCTCGGTAACGGACCGGATGTCTGCCGCGACTAAAATCCCAGAATTGACGAGCAATGCCGTGTCAACCTGTTGCCCATTGATCAGTGCTTTAGCGGGTTGTTCCCTGTACGCATCAACGACTCCGGCTATCTTATAGACGTGCTTGTCGAGATCCCAAAATACGATCGGGCCGCCAGAGAACCCTTCGTTATTGAATCCGTCGATATACAGAATGTGGTTATTTGGAGTGCGCGAATCGATTGCGGAGAGTGTGCCTCGCTTTATGAACGGTGCCTCCACGCCATTCTGGAAATGGCTACCCATTCCCTCAAGAAACGGATAGCCCAAGAACCATAGTTGTTGGCCCATATATAGATCGTGATCGTCGGCTAGCCCCACCGAGTAGGAAGGCATCGAGGGCGTCTGCTCAGGCATGAGTGCAGCCACATCAACGCCCTTCGATTCAGGCAGAATCACTCTAACCACCTTTAGTCCTTTCCATTCGCCTCGCAGACGAATCTTGACAGTCGTATTGGACAACGGCAGCCCACTGACGATGTGCCGCGCTGTCACTAGGTAATAGTTTCCCTTGTAGTTGATCGAAAAGCATGGACCTTGTTCCGTCGCCTGAATGGCGAAGGTCCGCGAAAGCATCTCGCCGGGAGGCAAATCTTGCGCATCAAGATGCGTACACAGAGGCGAACACATGACAGTGGTAAGAAGGAGGTAGCGTGCGAGGGTCATGAGGCAATCATATCCGTGCCTCAATGGGCCGGGCTGTAGTCGGTTCGCTTAATGTAAAAAATGTTTGACATTTAACTATGGGTGGATTACTTTTCTTTGTGTTAAACATTTTTGACATGGAGATAGAGCAATGGGAAGCCTCTCGTATCAGGAGCGGTCGCTTTGGGGATCGCTGGTGGCGGAGCTGGTGGTATATCTGCCGTACTTCGTTTTGAACCTTCATCGAGCGAACTCAATTAATAAAGTCGCCGGGACGATCTTCTCGATTATTGTGCTGCAGATCATTCTGCAGTCGATTATCGCGGCGGTGACGCGGCACCGGATGAAGGATGAGCGCGACAGGCTGATTCAACTGCGCGGGTATCGGGCGGGGTATCTGACGCTGGCCAGCCTGATGGTGTTGGGGCTGGGGATGCTGTGGTTTCACTCGAGCCGCGGGGACTTCCCGATCCATGCGGGCTTTGTGGGGCTGCACTTTCTGAATGTGTTCTTTGGGATGCTGGTGATCTCGGACATTGTGAAGACGGTGACGCAGATTGTGGCGTACCGGAGGGCGTTGTAATGCCGGGGCTGAGGAATACGATTCGCGAGCTAAGGGCGGAGCGCGGGATGACGCAGCAGGAGCTCGCGGACGCGATCGGCGTGACAAGACAGACGGTGATCGCGATTGAGCTGGATAAGTATTCGCCGTCGCTGGAGACGGCGTTCAAGATTGCGAGGGTGTTTGGGGTGGCTCTGGAGCAGGTGTTTCAGTATGAGGGGAGAAGGAAGTGAGTAGAAGTGAGTAGTGAGTAGTGAGTAGTAGAAAGTGAGTAGTGAGTAGTGAGTAATGAATAGGCAAAGGCAACGGCAACAATACGGCAATAGCGTGCGCGTATGGCACGCCATACCCTACCCTGGGTTCTTGCCGGGCGATGCACTAACACTAATGACGAACCACTTGTTTCAGCGGGTCTGGGCTTGGGGGATGGGTTCGGGGGGGGCGGCGGTAGGGGTGGTCATGGTGCTGGTGTCGCGCATCTGGGCGATGGCTTCGTCGTAGCGGCCGCGGAGGGAGTTTTTGCGGATGCGGGCCATGTCCTCGAGCATCTTCATGCCGTCGCGGAGGTAGGAGATGCGGGAGCGCTCGTCGTGGCCCCAGGTGACGGGGACTTCAACGATTTTGTAGCCGAGCTTGCGGGCGATGAAGAGGATCTCGGGGTCGAAGCCCCAGCGCTCAATGGTCTGGAGACGGAAGATGACCTGGGCGGGCTGGCGTTTGAAGGCCTTGAAGCCGCACTGCGTGTCCTTGTACGGGAGGCCCATGATTTTGCGAGTTACCCAGTTGAAGCAGCGGCCGAAGAAGCGGCGATAGAGCGGCTGGTGGATGGTCTGGCGCTGCTTGTCGAGCCAGCGGGAGCCGATGGCGACGTCGGCGCCTTCGTTGAGCGCGGCGAAGAGGAGCTCGGCTTCTTCGATGGGCGAGGAGAGGTCCGCGTCAGTGAACATGACGATGTTGCCCTGCGCCTGGAGGAGACCGTTGCGGACGGAGTAGCCTTTGCCGCGATTGCCGTCGTTGTGGATGAGATGAAGGTTGGGGTGGGTGGCCATCCAGCGGCGGACGATGTCGGGAGTGTTATCCGAGGAGCCGTCGTCGACGACGAGGACTTCAGCGTTCCAGTGGCGGTCGGCGACGCAGGTGAGAACGCGGTCGAGGGCATTCTCGATCCGCGCGCCCTCATTGTAGGCGGGGATGACGATGCTGAGGCTGGGAGCGTTCACAGAAGCCGTTGCCCGGGCGTGAAAAAGCGACGCTGCGGCACCTTATGATACGCCATTTTTGCAGAAGAGACTGCGAGCAGAGATGAGAGGCGAGAAGCAATTGCGACGGGTGTGGGCGCGCGCTGCTACACTCGGCGACATGAGCGAGCAGCCAAGACCGCCGTATCCACCGCAGCCTCCGTATGCACAGCCGGGCGCGCCGGCGCCGTATCCATACGCGCCGTACGCGTATCCGTATGGATATGCCGCGCCGAGACGGTCGGCGGGATTCTGGGTGGCGATCGCGCTGGGGATCGCGGCGGTGGTGATTGGCCTGGTGAGCTTGTTTGGATACTTTGTCACGACGGTGGCGACAGTCAGTGGGCAGGATGGCAGCTTCGGGCAGCCGAGCATCGCGGTGATCGACATCAACGGCGTGATTACGGACTCGGACAAGATCGACCGGCAGCTGGAGCGCTTCGGCAAGGACGACGGCGTAAAGGCGATTGTGCTGCACATCGATTCGCCGGGCGGCGGAGCGGCGGCGTCGCAAGAGGTGTACCACGAGGTGTTGCGGGTTCGGAATGAACTGCACAAGCCGGTGGTGGCGAGCGTGGAGAGCGTGGGAGCGAGCGGAGCGTATTACATTGCGTCAGCGTGCGACAAGATCTATGCCAACCAGGCGAGCGTGGTGGGATCGATTGGCGTGATCATGGAGTGGACGAACTACGGCGACCTGCTGCGATGGGCGAAGCTGAAGCCGGTGAACCTGCACGATGGCGCGCTGAAGGATGCGGGCGATCCAACGCGGGAGATGACGCCGCAGGAGCAGGCGTACTTTCAAGGACTGATCGACAACATGTACGCGCAATTTATTCATGATGTTGCGGTGGGACGGCACACGACGCCGGAGAAGATTCAGCCGCTGGCGACCGGACAGGTGTGGACCGGGCAGGAGGCGCAGCCGCTGGGATTGATCGACGTCGAGGGCGGATACCGGCAGGCGCTGCTCGATACGGCGAAGAGCGTGGGGATCAAAGGAGAACCACATGTGATTCGTCCGGCAAAGGAGCGTCATGGGTTGCTGGCGCTGCTGACCGGAGATGAGACAACGGATCTGTTTGGAAATCCTTCCAATTTTCTGAATCAGGCACCCGGATTTTACTTCCTGTGGAAATGAGCCGGCAGGCGACAGCGCGCCTACGGCCAGCGGATTCGCGCGAGTAAATGCCGGACCGAACAGAAAGAAAAGCAAGGGATTGTGCAGAGGATGGGGGCGATGGAGCGTGGGTTCGGGAGCCGGCGGTCGGACATCCTCGCTTCACGAACGTAACGTTACGAATGCTGCTTGGCGGGTGTAGCAACCCAACGTAATCTAAGTGTGCTCTTAACCCGGTGTATAACACCTTTAGCACCTTAGCAATTCCTCGTTTGCGGTAGCCCCCGGAGGCCAATATGCGGTTCAAGCTCATCCTTTGTGGTGCGACTCTCGTACCAGTCGCGCTACTTGCCGGTTGCGGAATGAATCAGACGGCAAGCATCACGGCGAATGTGGATTCGCCTGCGATTCAAGGGCGGACATTCGGCGGACAGCAGCCGGTGGTCGGTGCAACGATCTCGGTTGTGGCTATGGGAACGTCGGGCTACGGGTCGACGGGAACAATTCTGTACTCGGTCCAGACGGACGAGAACGGCGACTTCCTCTTCCCAGCGGGCGCGTACACGTGTCCACAGTCGAATACACCGGTATATCTGCTGGGCATTGGCGGCGACAGCGGATTCGGGAACAACGGATCTTCGGTGGAGGCTGCGGCGCTGGGTCCGTGCTCCGCTGCACAGCAGGCTTTCGTGGTGATGAACGAGGTGACCACGGCGGCCACGGCGTTTACTCTGTCGCACTTCTTCTCGACGACCCTGGGCGGAGCGAATGGAGCAAACGACTGGTTCGGCGGGCCGTCCTCAGGAAGCGCGGGAAGCCTGGTGTATTCGGCGGGCCTGGTGAACGGGAGCGAGGTGACGATCCCGGCGCTTGTGAATAATTCGAACGGCGAGGTCAACCCGAATACGAGCACGGTCACGATCGAGTCTCAGAAGATCTATGCGATCGCCAACATCCTGGCGGCGTGCATCAACAGCTCAGGGTCGCTCAAGAATGGGCAGCCCTGCCAGCAACTGTTCAAGTACACGACGACGCCCAGCGGGCAGGTTCCGAGCGACACGCTGCAGGCCGCGGTGCAGATGGCGCTTTATCCGACCACGAAGGTTTCGCAGCTGTACGCGCTGATTCCGAATAATCCGGCCTTTGAGAACTATCTGACGTCAGCGCCGAACGATTGGACGATCGGTGTGAGCTATACCAGCTCGGCCGTGGGACTGGCGGTTGAGCCCGGGACAACGAGCACGCTGGATATCGACAGCACGGGCAACATCTGGTTCCCGAGCAATTCGACAACTGCGGCCGGCGCGGCGTATTTCAATCCGGCGACGGAGACGTTCTACGGACCGTTCAATACGACGCTGATGGTGCATCCGCAGCAGGTGGCGATCGATGCGAACGGCTATGCGTGGTACAACGACGACTCGGGCTCAGTGGTTTCGGGATATCTGGTGACGGCACCTGCCACGACCGAAGCGGTAACCATCCCCGGCACTCTGAGTACTGCGGTGTCTGTCGGCAGCGACGATCGCATCAACGTGGGCGTGACGGCAGCGGCGCTGTATGAGCTGGGGGACATCTCTCCGAATAGGAGCAGCTATTCGCTTCTGGCTGGTATCAACTTCCCGTACCCGACGACTTCTGTAGCGGCCGACATGAGCGGCGGCGCAGCGGTGGCGATCACCGATTCTGTAACGACGAAGATGGACAACTACCTGGTCACATCGGTCCCGGCGGAGACGGATGTGGTGAATGCCAACGATGACGCGGGCCAGGCGCTGTTTACCATGGGCAACGATCATATTGCGGTGCGCTCGTATGCTGGCACGGGCAATGCGAACGATGGATTGTGCATTTACTCGCTGTCGAAGTGCTACAACTTCCAAGGCGGTAACAAGAATGCCGACCAGGGGATCGCGATCGACGGCGGCGGCCAGCTTTGGGTGGCGGAGAGCGGCGACGGCGGTGTGCTGCAGGTCCCGGTCAATAATCCGGGCGCGAGCGGCGCGGCCGTCTATGTTAATCCGAGCGGGGCGGCGAACATTCCGAACAACGAGTTCCTGCACAACGGGAGCGACGGCGAGACGGCGACAGCGACAGCGCCGTACGGCATCGGCGTGGACGTGACCGGCAACATATGGATGAGCAATGCCGGATGCGCCACGGTCGGCTGTACGCCGGGCAGCTTTACGTTGACGGAGATTGTGGGCGCGGGATATCCTACGATCACCCCGGTTTCGGCCCAGATTACGACCGGAACGAACCTGGTGGGTACGGAACCGACCTATTGACGATTGGATCGGCGGAAAGGGCCCGCGCCCGGCGCGGGCTTTTTTCTGTCCGGGCCATTCAGGTGGGCTGCCCACCGCATCTCACCCTGAAAGACCCTGCCGGAGGCCCGGAAATTTTTGTATGCGGGTGAGCCGTGGAGTGGGGCGGAAACGTCTAAGTGGCTTAGACTAAACAAGGATGGACCGCTAGCGCGAGATCTCTGGCCCCGGGAGAAGACCCAAATGACGAAAGCTGACCTAGTCGACCAGGTTACCGCCCTCGGCGATCTGACCCGCCGCGATGGCGAGATCATCGTCGATACATTGTTCGACTCCATCATTAGCGCACTGAAGGCCAACGATAAGGTTGAGGTGCGCGGCTTTGGGAGTTTCCGCACGCGGCAGCGCAATTCGCGTACAGGACGCAATCCGAAGACCGGAGCAGCCGTCGCGGTGCCGGCAAAACGAGTTCCCTTCTTCAAGCCGAGCAAGGAGTTACGCGACCTTGTGAATCCCGGCGAGGCGGAAGCCAAAGCGGGAGCGAAGGGCCACGGCGACGGCAACGTCGATCCGCATCATCCGCCACAGATGTAACGGCGAGTAACGTACCCGATCCAAGGGCGAGTAACGTACACTCGGCTCAACATGTCTGCTATTGCGGTGCACGACCTCAGCCGGAGCTTCAACGACTTTACGGCTGTCGACCACATTGATCTGTCTGTTGAGCCGGGCCAGTTCTTCGGGTTTCTGGGACCGAACGGCGCGGGAAAATCCACCACCATCAAGATGATGACGGGGCTGCTGGCTCCGACGACGGGGACGATTCAGATCCTCGGCGAAGATCTGTTTCGCAATCCGCTGGAGGTGAAGCGCAACATTGGCGTGGTACCGGAGGGCATGGCCCTGTTCGGCAAGCTGACGGCGCGTGAGTACCTGGAGTTTGTGGGGCGGATGTACGGGCTGGACAAGCGCACCTCGCAGGAGCGCACAGCCGAGTTGCTGGATTTCATGAACCTGGCGAATGAGCCGAAGAAGCTGATCGCGGACTTCTCGCATGGCATGGGGAAGAAGCTGGCGCTGGCGGCGGCGGTGATTCACGGGCCGAAGGTGCTGTTTCTGGATGAGCCATTCGAGGGTGTGGATGCAGTGGCGGCGGGCACGCTGAAGCAGATGTTGCAGCGGATGATTGCGCGCGGCGCCACCATCTTTCTGACGTCGCATGTGCTGGAGATTGTGGAGCGGCTGTGCTCGCACATTGCGATCATCGACCACGGGCGGATTGTGGCGAATGGGTCGTTGGAAGAGCTGCGCGCGGGCGTGCAGGCGAGGTTGACTTCGGGTGAGGCGAACGGCGCGGCAGCTGGTGATTCGAATGCGAAGCTGACGCTGGAGCAGATCTTTTTGAGTGTCGTCGGCAAGGAAGATGGAGAGCCGATGGCGCACGAGGGAGAGCTTGCGTGGCTGAGCTGAACGGCAAACTCAGCGAGCGAAGGACGGTCGCAGAGAACACCGCAGCGAGACCGGGGACCGCGTGGACGGCGTCGCAGACGCGGGCGCAGTATGGCGCGATCGCGCGGCTGCGCTGGCAGATGTATCGCAATGGATTTCGGCGCAAGGGCGGCAAGGGAGACCTGGCCGCGACAATTGTGGTGGCGCCCATTGCACTGGTGATCGTGGCGGGCGCATGCCTGCTCGCGGGGGCGGGCGCGGGATTCGCCGTCTGGAGCGGACACGTCGAACGCCTGAGCTGGGTGTTGTGGGGGATCTTCTTTGTCAGCCAGTTGGTCAATATCAACCTGGGCCAGCAAGGGACGACCTTCGATCCGACACAGCTGATCCGCTTCCCGATGAGTGTGCGGAGCTATACGGCAGTGCGTTTGTTCTTCGGGATACTGTCGCCGGGTAATGTGCTGGTGACTCTGATGTCGCTGGCGGCGGCGACCGGCGCCACGATCGCGAGGCCGGCGCTGGCGGGATGGGTTTTTGTGGCGGTAGGCATCTTTGCCGTGGTCAACGTGCTGTTCACGCGCATGGTGTTCGCGTGGGTGGATCGGTGGCTCTCGACGCGGCGGGCGCGCGAGGTGTTTACAGCGCTGATCTTCCTGGTCTCGATTGGGGCGCAGGCGCTGAACTTCATGTACAACCCGGCGTACCACAACAAGCGCATGGACTTCAGGAAAGTGCATGCCGTGCAGGGCGTGCTGGCGAAGACGGAACCGTATCTCCGAGTCCTGCCGCCGGAGCTGGCGGGGATGTCCGTTGCGTCGGCGGCTCGAGGGCATGTCACGGCGTTCGCGATCAGCAATGCAGCCGACGTTGCGTGGGGATTCGCTTTCCTGGCGGTCTTCGGGCTGCGCATGAACGCGGAGCTTCGCGGCGAGAGCCTGAGCGACGCCGCGAACGCCGTGCGCTCTGCAAAGCCGGCGAAGCATCCGGCGGCGACACACGTCGCGCCGGCAGCAATTTTTGTAGCAGCCTCGGAGAGACCTACGGATGTCACACGGGTGGTGGCCGCGAAGGAGTTGCTGTATCTACGGCGAAATACTGGACTGTTCTACGGACTGGTGATGCCGCTGCTGATGGTGCTGATCTTTGCCGGTAAGTGGGCGGGCCGTTCCGGCGGCGGGCATGGAGATCTGATCGTGATGGCCGCGCTCGCGTATGGGCTGATCGGCGTGTTTCCGATGGGCTTCAATTCGTTTGGGCTGGATGGCACGGGCACGCAGACCTACTTCATCGCTCCGGTGCGGTTGCGCGATGTGTTGATGGGGAAGAATGTGCTCTGCGCGGGGCTGGCGCTGGCTGAGACGTTCGCGATCCTGGCAGTGCTTTCCTATGTGGGGAGAGTGCCGTCCGGTGCGGCAGTGCTGGATGGTCTGCTGTGGATGACGACGACGCTGCTGATCGAGCTGACGGTGGGCAACTATATGTCGCTGCGCTCACCGAAGCGCATTGACCCCGGCCGTACGGCGCGGAAGCAGGCCCGGCCGGCTAGCGCGTTCCTGAGCATGGGAATTGTGCTGGCGCTCGGTGTATTCGGCGCGCTCGTGGTGTTTGTAGTCAGCTACCAGCATGTGGTCTGGATTGGACCGATTGTCTTCCTGTGCACGGCGATAGCGGCGTTGGCCATCTACCGCGTGAATTTGAACAAGCTGGATGCGTATGGGTGGATGCATCGCGACGCGCTGTTCCAGGAGTTGCAGAAGAAGGCGTGAAGCGAGCGCGGATGATTCTTAGGTTCTAGGTGCTAGATTCGCTCTCGGTTTTCAGTTTGCGGTTTTGGGGGTCGGAGACATTCCAATGACCGAGAGCATGCGGCCGGTGTGGCCGTGCTCGTCGCGGTGGGAAAAGTACCGGCGCTGGCCGTTGGGCAGGCGAGTGCAGGCGGTGCATTCGCCGACGATGGAAATTTTTGATTCCCGCAGACCGGCGTCGAGAAGCTGGCGGCGATTGGCTTCGATGAGGTCAAGGTGGATCTGCGGGCCGATGTTGGAGTGACCGGGCGCGCGGGCGGTGAGGAAGAGCAGCGGATACTTGTCGCGGACGGGATCGGAGTCGTAGACCTCGCTGAAGAGTGAGGGAGCGTAGGCGAACTGGCTCTCGAATTCGAAGCGGACCTCCTCGCCGACGGAGTAGCAGCAGGCACCGATGCCGGGGCCGATGGCGGCGATCAGATCTTTGGGCTGCGAGCCGAAGTGAAGGCGCATCGCGCCGATGCCGCGCTCGACGATACGGGCGAGAGTGGGGCGCCAGCCGGCATGGAAGGCGGCGACGACGCGGCGGCGGGTGTCGGCGACAAGAACGGGAACGCAGTCGGCGGTGAGGATGGCGAGGGTGACGTCGGCGCGGTTGGTGATGAGGGCGTCACCGCGGAGGGTGGGGCGGCCTTCGGGCGTGGCGAGGTTTATGGCTTGCGGGCCGATGATGCGGATGAGCGGGCTATGGAACTGGCGGACGGCGACTAGCTGGCCGGGTTCCGAGCCGGGACCGGCGACTGCCTGAAGGAACCGCTCTCGGTTGGAGGCCACTGTCTCAGCAGGGTCGTTGACGTTCCAGCCAAGGTTGAGGTCGTTTGGCATGCCGAAGGCGGTGGTGGCGCCGCCTTCCCGGGTGCTGAACGCCGCTCGCAGCCAAGGGAAGGCTTCCCATCCGGCGGGACGCACGAGACCAGGCGCGGCTCCAATCGTTTTCTTTGATTTGGAAGGGTTTACCGCTCGACGAGAACGGATGCGCTCCCCGGCAGCCCAAGTCCCTGCGCGGGTGGCGCGGCGGCCATGTTCGAGGCCGATGGACGCAAAGAGGTCGTCAACGGCGGCGATGGCCTCAGAGCTTTCTGCAGTTTGGGGAGGGCCGTTACGCCGGCCTGTCGTGGTGCTCACAGAACGATTGTAGAGGCTTAAAGTGATAGGGCCCGCTTTCCAGCGGGCCCGCGAGAGGCTTATGGGGAGGGGATACTGAAGGAAATTAGAGGATGCCCAATGGGGCAAAAAGAGGGAGGTTCTACTACGGGTGGGACAGTCTGAATTAGCCTCTCAGTTACATGGTTAGACGCACGAGAGCCTGCCGGGTTGCATGACCGGTAAGATTTGTGTGATGGACGACACAAAGATAGCAACTCCTGCAGGATCAACGCGTCCAATGGGCGAGCTGGACGAAAAATTGTGGGCTTTAATTGCGATTTTGCTGGCCTGGAAAGTGGACAACGGGCATCTGTAGGGTTTGAAAGCTATTGCATATGAGGGAGTTCGGCGGTACGATACCGCGATTGCCACGCATGAATACCAGCAACCAGATTGCCTCCCATCTACTTCGTTCCCGAATCGGAAAGATTTGTATTGCGATCACCGGCCAGACGGCCGAAGAGATGGTGGAGAAGGCGGACGCGGCGCTGAAGGAGACTACCTTCATCGAGTTCCGGCTGGATTATCTGCCGAAACCTGCGGCAGCGCTGCCGGTCCTCAAGCAGTTCCTTTCGGACAACAGCGCGGCGACGGCGGTGGCGACCTGCAGGTGCAAGGAAAACGGTGGCAAGTTCGCCGGTTCGAACGCGGCGGCGCTGGACATTCTGCTGAAAGCGGCCGAGTCGGGGTTTCAGCTCGTAGACGTCGAGTTGGAGTCGATGGAGAAGCTGCCGAAGAACACGATGCAGAAGTTGCGCGACGCGGGCGCGGCGGTAATCCTGAGCTTTCATGACTTCAAGCAGACGGGTGACCTCGATGCGGTCTATGCGCGGATGGCTCCGTTTGCACCGGACTTCATGAAGGTGGTGCCGACGGCGCGATCCCTGACGGACAACCTGAAGCTGATGCACTTCCTGGAGCGGATGGAAGACCGCTCGAATGCGAGCATCGTAGGCATCTGCATGGGCGAGGCGGGGATCATCTCGCGGGTGCTTGGCTTGCGCGCGGGGTCGGCGTTTACATTTGCGGCGGCCAGCGTGGGCGATGAGACGGCGCCGGGCCAGATTGCCGCGCGGACGCTGCTGGACACGTATCGCATCGACCAGGTGGATGTGGCGACGAAGGTTTATGGCGTAGCGGGCGACCCGATCAAATCATCGCTGTCTCCGCTAATGCTGAATACGGCGTTCCGGCGCGAGACGGTGAACGCTGTTTACCTGGCGCTGCAGACAAAGAACGTCGAAGACCTGTTCAAACTGGCGCGGGAGATTCCGATTCAGGGCCTGAGCGTGACGATGCCGCTGAAAGAGGGCGTGATCAAGCACCTGGAGCGCACGGATCCGCTATCGGCGAAGATTGGCGCGGTGAATACGATCTCGCGGCTGCCGGATGGGAAGTTTTACGGCTTCAACACGGACGTTGCCGGGATTGTGGGACCGCTGGAGCGCCGGCTGAGTTTGCGCAACGCGAAGGTGCTGGTGCTGGGCGCGGGCGGCGCGGCGCGAGCGGCTGTGTTTGGTTGCCGCGATCGTGGGGCCGAGGTGTGGATTTTGAATCGCACGCCGGAGACGGCGCAGAAGCTGGCGCGGCAGGCAGGCGCGAAGACGATGCGGCGCGACCAGATGACGAAGCAGAGCTTCGACGTGATCATTAACGCGACGCCGGCGGGCATGAGCGGGAACAAGACCGCGACGATCCTGGCGCCGGAAGAGTTGAACGCACGGCTGGTGTTCGATCTGGTCTACAACCCGATTGATACGCCACTGCTGCGGATGGCGCGGCAGAAGGGGCTGGCGGTGATCTCCGGTGTGGAGATGTTTGTGCAGCAGGGCGCGCGGCAGTTTGAGATATGGACCGGCAAACCGGCCCCGGAGGAAGAGATGCTGCGGGTGGTGCTGCACTCGCTGCGGCAGAGCGCGGAGAGCACGGGCAACGATGGCCATGTGCTGACGGCGCCGACGCGCATCGAGACCGCTGCGCAGAGGGCCGCGGCGAGCGGTGAGGCCGCGCCCGCAAAGGCTCCGACGAAGGCCGTGGCAAGTGTCGCAACGAAGGCTGTGGCCCGTAAGGCAGCGCCGTCGAAGGAAGCCGCTCGGAACGCGGCATTGCACGCTGCAACCAAGCCGGCAACCAAGCCGGCAACCAAGCCGGCGGCGAAACCTGCGCAGAAGGCCGCACATGCGAAGCCCGCGGCGGCGAAGTCTAATGGGACCAAGGCAAGCGCCAAGGCGAAGTCCGCACCTGCGCGAAAGCCGCCAGTGAAGGCCGCTGCGGCAAAGAAGCCTGTTAAGGCAGCGAACCACAAAGCTAAGCCGGCGAATAAGCGCAGGGGCTGATCCTACTTCTATGTCTTTCTTCGCTCGTAGTGAGGGCGGTCGGCGTGTGTTCGTGCGGGGACGCGCCGCTGCGTTTGCGTGCTGCGGGATGTTGAGCTGCGCCGCGGCCAGTCAGACTCCGACGGCGAATCCGGCGCGGCCCACGCTGACGAATCCGGCGACGTTGCCGCCGGTGGGATATGTGCAGTTGGAGCAGGGTTATCTTGGATCGCTGGACTCACCGGAGACGGCGTCGCAGTATGGCGTGAACCAGACGGCCAAGGTGGCATTCTCCGACCGTTTGATGGCGGAGGAGCAGTGGCAGCCGTGGGCGCGGAGCCGTGAGGCGGACGCAGATGTGGGGTCGAATGCGAGCGGCGATTTGCTGATCGGCGCACAGGCAGTGCTGTACAACGCTCCGACGCCGGAGGACGAAGCCGAGAAAAGCGATGTGCACCGGCATATCTTCGTTCCGTCCGCGATCCCGACAATTGCGGCGGCGTATCTGGAACGCGTGCACAGCGGCACGACTCCGGATGTGGATCTGGGCGGGCAGGCGCGGACGGCGATCTTCCTGTTCTCGGGTCACTCGCACCTGCTGCGGGTGCACTATGACTCGAACTGGATTGTGAGCGAGCAGATAGGGGATTCGGTGGATGGGTCACATTCGATCCGGCGCGCGCAGTTCGGCGAGACGATCTCGGTGGACCGCGAGTTGGGCAATCCGAACCTGCAGATTTCGCTGGAGGTCTATCACTTCTCTCAGCCGCTGGTGCATGCGACGGCGACGGGGAAGGCTGCCGCGCGCGCGGATCTGCTGGATGGATTGTTTGCCCTGAGCTACTCGGTGCAGCCGAATCTCGTACTCGACTGTGGCTTCTCGCACGGCTTCACGAGCACGTCGACTCGCTGGCAGAGCTTTGCGGGCTTCACCTATCTGTTGCCGCGGAGACTGTGGCCGGGCCGAAACTAAGCGACAGGCGCAGGCTCGAACTCGCGTGAAATCCACGTTCGTAAAGCTTCCATGCTGGTCTGGCGGCCGAGGAAGTCGTGCACGATCTCTTTGGCGGGCTTCGAGCCGCCGGTCTCGAGGACGAGGCGGCGATAACGCCGGGCTACTTCTCCGCTGAGAAGTTGGCTGGGCAATTGATGCGCGAATTCCGCGAAAAATTCGAGCGCGATGACCTTGTCATAGAGATAGGTGTAGTAGTTCGAGGTGTAGCCGATGAGGTGAGTGAAGGCGGCGTACATGCGGTTGCCGTCGACGAACTCGTACTTCGAGAAGCGGTCGTAGCCTTCGCGGAGGAGGGTGTCGAGATCGAGCTCGGCGGCGCGACGATCGTGGGTCTCCATGGAGTACGTCGCGTACATGACCTGGGTGAGCGTGGAGAGAGCGCGTCCGTGGGCGCTGGCGCGCGTCATGCGGGCGACGGTCTCTTCGGGGATGGGCTCGCCGGTCTGGTAGTGGCGTGCGAAGGTTTGCAGCACGTCGGCGCGCTCGAAGAATTCTTCGAGCATCTGCGAGGGGACTTCGACGAAGTCGCCTTCGGTGGCGATGCCGCTCTGGCCGGCCCAGCGCTGGCGGCCGCCGAGGATCTCGTGCATGAGATGGCCGAACTCATGGAAGTAGGTGACGACGTCGGAGTACTGCAGCAGGCCAGGGTCTTTGTCGGTGGGTTGCGTGAAGTTGCAGACGAGCGAGGCTTCGGGAATTTGTTTGCCGCGTACGCCGCCGACGAGGGAGCACTCGGAGAACCACTTGCTCTTGCCTTCGCGCGGGAACATGTCGAGGTAGATGAGGCCGATAGGACCGGCGTCGACGGCTGACGCTTCGAAGACATCAAAGGCCTTGACGTCAGGATGCCAAACGGGCGCCGAGGTGTTGCGTGCGAAGTTCACGCCGAAGAGCTCACCGGCGATGCGCAGGATGCCGTCTTCAACCTGCTCGTAGGGGAAGAACGGACGAACTGACTGCGAGTCGAAGTCATAGTGGGAGCGGCGGTATTGCTCCTCCCAGAAGCGCGCGTCGCTGAGCGTGAGCGGGAGGGCTTTGGGGTCGCGGGTGCGGACGAAGGCCTCGAGCTCGGTGAACTCGCGCTGTGCGGTTTCGCGGGCAGCGTGTTCGACGTCGGAGAGGAACTGGCGCATGTTCGCAGCGGAACCCATCATTTGGTCAACGGTAGCGAGGTCGGCCCAGCTGCGGAAGCCGAGTGTTTCGGCTATCTCCTCGCGGACTTTGAGGAGATCGAGCAACACAGGCGCGTTCACCGGATAGCCACGATCGTTGTAGGCGAGGTACATGCGGCGGCGCAGTGCGGCGCTTGCGGCGTAGGTCATCACGGGCGCGAGGACTGGTGGGTCGGTGGTGAGCGTGACGGGCGCGTCCGGATTCGCGTGATGGACGAGCTTGCCGTTTTCTTCGCGCACGCCGAAGCGCTCGAGGAAGTCCGCTGGAAGGCCACGGAGCTCGTTGAGGTCGGTGACTTCGATGGTGCGGACATCGTCCTGCACGGTACGGGCGAAGCGCATGCCGAGCTCGGTGGACTTATCGGCGAGCTCGCGAATCTTCTGGCGCGTGGCGTCGTCGCGGTCGACACCGGCGAGACGATAGCCGAGCAGCGTGCGCTCGAGGTAATACTTCGTGGCGGCGTCTTCATTGCTGACCTCGAGCGCTTCGAGCGCTTTGAAGACGTCGCGGTTCAGGCTTAACTGGACGCCTTCGGCGGCGACCACCTGCGAGAGGGCCTGCGCGGCGTCGCGAACCGGCGCGAGCGGATGCACCATGAACATGACGTGCGCCTGGCTGCCGGCCATGCGGAGATGCCAGGCCGCCTGATCGTAGAGCGCGAGAGTTTCGACGGCGGAGCGTGAAGTGGCCGGTGAGAGTAGTTCGGCGATGCGGTCGCGTGAGGACTGCAAGTGCGCTCCAACCCAGGCCTGCGCCTCCTCGGCCGTATTGAGCCGCGACCAGATGTGCAAAAGATCCGATGGCTTGTCGGCGGTTGTAGTTGATTCCGGCTGGGTAGTGGTATCGATCATCGGCGTTTCCTGCTCTCTTCCCTGCTCGAGTCTTTTCGTTCCTTTGTCTTTGGATATTTTCGCCGATGCAAGGCGGAAACGCTCGGGCCTACAATATGGACGAGATGCGTTTCCTGATCGCTTTGATTGCCCTCGCCGGACTGGTCGACTCCGTGCTCGCCCTTCGCATTCATATGCAGGACCCCAGCCAGGCGCCGCCATGCGCGGTGACGGAGCGATGGGATTGCGGTGCAGTAAATCATTCGCGTTTTGCGGTCTTCCCCGCGGAGCCGCCGCCGTCATTCGATGCCGGGCCGCAGCCCAAGCACTGGGGCATTCCGGTGGCAACCATTGGGATCGTCGGCTATGGGCTGATCGCAATGACTGCCCTGTTGAACTGGACGTGGGTGACCCTGCAGCTTGCGGAGATTGGATTCTTCTGCGCGCTGATGCTGAGTTACCTAGAGGCGTTCGTTATCCAGAAGTGGTGCATCTATTGCGTTTGGTCGCAGATATTCATCACGGCAACGCTGATTTGCGCGATTGTGGCAGCAATTCTGAAGCATCGGCGCGGTCGGTTCGAACATTCTGCTGTCGTGACACCCTGACGCAGCTACAATTCCGTGCATGTGGCCCAAGGCTCTTGCACAGTTGATTGAACTGGCTCCTCATATCGCTCGGCTGGTGCCGACCGCGGACCGTTTTCTGCAGCAGAAGACCGCGGGCGACGAGGCGACGCGCGCGGCGGTGGCGAAGATCGGCGAGGACGTGCGCGCCGATGTGAGCCGTGTGACGGCTTCGCATGAAGGAATCTATCGCCAGCTGAATGAACAGGGCGAGCGGATGTCGCAGCTTACCGAGCAGATGACCGCGGTGCGCGCTGCGGCCGAGGGCGCGGAGGAAAAGGTTTCGGCTCTGGAGCGCAGGGTGACGATCAGCACCGCTCTGCTCAACGTTGTATTGCCGCTGAACGTAGTTTTGCTGGCGTTGGTGATTTATCTGGTGTTTCGCCGCTAAGTATGGATGACGATGGTTGTAATTCTGCGTTGAAGTCGGGACCTGTCATTAAAGCTGACGAACGCCATCGCCGCGCGCGGATGGTGTGGCTGGCGTTGCCCGTGGCGATGGCGGTGCTTGCGGTTGCAAGCTGGCCGCTGGTTCGGGTGCATCTCCAGTCGGTTGCAGTGCTCGATCTGGTGGCGAACAAGCCGGTGCCGAAGTTGCTGCGGCGGTTTGTGAGTGAGCCAATTCAGGTGCGCGATCTCGAGTTGCCGCTGGAGAGCGGAGCCGTGCGCGCTCGTTTGTATATGCCCGCATGGCCCAAGAATGCGCCGGCAATCGTTGTGCTGCATGGCGTGCATTATCTGGGGATCGATGAGCCGCGGCTGATGAACTTTGCGGCGGCGATGGCGTCATGCGGGATTGAGGTGCTGACACCGGAGTTGCCGGACATCAAGGACTATCACGTGGACGTGAACTCGATTGCCACGATTGGCGAGTCTGCGCGGTGGCTTGCAGAGCAAAATCATGGGCGGCCCGTGGGCGTGATGGGGTTAAGCTTCTCCGGCGGATTGTCACTGCTGGCCGCAGCGGATCCTCGGTATCAGCCGGACATACGGTTTGTGGTGGCGGTGGGCTCGCAGGATGAGATGAGCCGGGTGGCAGAGTACTACGAGACGGGCGAAGACAAGCGGCCGGATGGCACGATGGAGAAATTGCCGCCAAACGACTACGGCGCGCTGGTCCTGGAATACGAGCATCTGGGCGAGTTTCTGCCGGCGAGCGATCTGGCTCCGGTGCGGGCCGTTTTGCGAGCTCATTTGTATGAGGATGCGGCGGGCGAGCGAACGGCGCTGGCGCGGCTGACCCCAGCGCAGAGTACGGAGGCGAAGGCATTGATGGACACCGTGCTGCCGGCGACTCGTACAGAGCTGGAACGCGATGACGCCAGACATACAGCCGACATGGCCGCGGTCAGTCCGCATGGGCAGCTGGCGAGGCTGAAGACGCCGGTGTATCTGCTGCACGGCGCGGGCGACAACGTGATTCCTTCCGCTGAGACAGAGTGGATGGAGGCGGAGCTGCCGAGGAGAACGCTGAAGGCGGCGTTGATCTCGCCGGTGCTGTCCCATTTGAACCTGGACGGTACAACACCAACAGAGATGGACCAACTGCGGCTGGTGCACTTCTTCGCCGATGTGCTGCGAGCGGCAGAGGTACAGTAAAGGGTGATGTCTCGACTGATCTCTCTGAATGATATTCAAGCCGCGCGCGAGCGCATTGCGTCCACTGCCGTTCGGACTCCCCTGGTGCGGCTGTCGCGTGCACGGCTGCGGATGGCGGGGTGGGCGGAACTCTCCGAGAGCATGCCGGAGATTTATCTGAAGGATGAATCGGCGCAGACGATTGGGAGCTTCAAGCTGCGCGGAGCGTACAACAAGATTCGCTCGCTTACGGCGGAGGAGTTGAAGCGCGGTGTGATTACGTATTCGTCGGGGAACCACGCGCAGGGCGTGGCGTATGCGGCGCGGGCGCTGGGTGCGAAGGCCGTGATCGTGATGCCGGAGAATGCGCCGCGTGTGAAACGGGAAGCTACAGCCGCGCTGGGAGCGGAGATTGTGACCGTCGGGCCGGCGAGCACCGAGCGCAGGGTGAAGGCAGAGGAGTTGGTGGCCGAGCACGGCTACATTATGGTGCCGCCGTATGACGATGAGGCGATCATCGCCGGTCAGGCGACGTGCGGCGTGGAGATTCTGGAGCAGCTGCCGAATGTGGAACTGGTGCTGTCGCCGGTTTCGGGCGGAGGGCTGCTGTCGGGCGTGGCGACCGGGATCAAGCTGGCGGCAGAGGCTGCCGGGCGCGAAGCCCCGAAGGTCTGGGGATGCGAGCCCGAACTGGCGGCGGATGCGGCCGAGTCGTTCCGCATGAAGACGCTGGTCGAGTGGCCGGCGGCGAAGACCACGCGAACGATTGCCGACGGGCTGCGGACGCAGTCGCTGGGCGAGCGGAACTTCGAGCATATTCTGCGTTTTGTGGACGGCATGGTCACGGTGACCGAGGAAGAAATTCGTGAGGCGCTGCGCATCTTTCTTCGCGCCACGAAGATCGTCGCAGAGTCCTCGGGCGCAGTGACGCTGGCGGCGCTGTTTCATCGCGACCAATTGCCCTCCGCGCGGCGGGTGGTGGCGATTGTATCCGGCGGCAACCTGGATCCTGGCTTGCGGGCGGAGCTGGAGGCTGAACAGGCCGCCGTCCACGCCTGAGACCGGGAACCGTCTAATCTTTCAGGTATGTCACACGCTCGAATTACCATTACCGCGCTGTTAGTGCTTTCGCCTGCCCTGCTGTTCGCGCAGAAGAAGAAGGACAAGAACAATCAGAACAACGGGTATGATCCCGCGGCACGGGCCACGGTGCTGCACGTAGCGAACTTGTATGTGGCGGCCGAGAGCACGGATCCGGCGATCGCGACGATCCTGCCCGGGCACGAGGTCATCATCATGCAGCGCAATGGCTCGTGGGTGAATGTGTTCGCGAACACGGATGAGCAACAGGAGCAGGATCCTGACTCGGAGCCGGAGTTCAAGGATCCGAACCAGTCCAACCATCAGTACTCGGGCTGGATTCACGATCAGGGGGTCGTTGGGCCTTTGACACCACACGGCGATGCGATTCTGTTTGGTGCGGCAGCGGACTTTGAGGCCCAGGCCGCGCAGCCGCATCCGCCCGCCGATGCAGCCAAAGAGGCCGAGTTGCTGTACAAGCGCGTCGTCGACTACTTCCCCGATTCGCCGCTGGCTGCGGAGGCGGCATGGAGATCGGCGGACATCGGCTGGCAGTTAGACAAGCAGGACATCAGCACGTTGCCCAGCGCACATGAACAGGATGCGTATCTTCGTCCCCAGCTTTACGAGGGTGCACTGAAGCGGGTGATGAAGCTCTATCCCGACTCGCCGTATGCTGCGCGGGCGGCGTTTGACCTAATCGACGAAAAGCTTTGTGGCGACTGGCAGGGACTGCCGAAGTGCCCGGAGATGGAGACGCAACTGTACCTGAAGTATGCGGACCGCTATCCGGATGGGCCGAAGTCGGCGGAGGCGTTGTACGATGCGGCCTACCGGCAGGGCGTGCTGGTCACGATGTACGGGGTGGACGACGACAAGAAGAGCGCCGACAAAGCCGCGCAAAACTGCCAGGCGATCGCCGATGAGCTCGAGCAGAAGTATCCGAAGTCGGACTATGCCGCGCGCGCGGAGAGCATCGCGTACCGCGTGAAGCAGGGCATCCCGGTTTATGGCAGCGATCGTAACTGAACGGTTGCCGCGGGCGAAGTTCCCATCGATCCGCAGGGGAGGACGATAGAATCGCGCCATGCCTGTGTTTAAGGTCCTGATCCTGGCGATCGTTCAAGGGCTCGCCGAACTGCTGCCTGTTTCCAGCTCCGCGCATGTGGTTGTGACTGAAAAGCTGCTGGGGCTGGACCCGTCCTCTCCGGAGATGACGCTGCTTCTGGTCATGCTGCACACCGGAACGATGTTCGCCGTAATTGCGTTCTTCTGGCGGCAGTGGAAACGCACGTACTTCGTGAGCGCAGATGCGTTTAAACGATTTCTGATCCGGGCGATCTGGGCGACGGCCCTGACCGCAGTGATCGGCTATCCGATCATCCACGTCATCGAACATCACGAACGCCAGAAGCTGTTGCGGGCCGCGGAAGCCTCGAACACAATTCCGTGCAGCTATGGGCAAGGCGATGTCGAGGCGTTGTTTTCGCGGCTGGACATCGTGGCGCCCGCGCTGTTTGCGGCAGGTCTGCTGATTCTGTGGGCCGGCATGAAAGAGCGCGACAAGTCTCCGTTGGCGAACCTCAGCTATGAGCGTGCCGCGTCTCGTTCCGGCGAGAACGTGACCTTCCGGCAGGCGGGATGGATGGGAGCGATCCAGGGATTCTGCCTGCCATTCCGCGGATTCTCGCGGTCGGGCGCAACGATCTCGACTGGCCTTTTGACGGGCGCGGAACGCAGCCGGGCGGAGAGGTTTTCCTTCGCGCTCGCGGTGATTTTGACTCCGGCAGCTTTGGGGCGTGAAGGGTGGCGCGTATGGCGCGCGGCGCACGACGCGACGCCGGGATGTCACCCAGCCAATCTGCATGCCAGCATTGCCGCGGGCGTGTTGGGAATGATTCTCAGCTTTATCGCCGGCATCGCGGCGCTGCGCTGGCTTAGCTCATGGCTGGAGAACGGCCGATGGTACTGGTTCGGAATCTACTGTCTCATGGCGAGCGGAGTCGTGTTCTATCTGCATCACATCGGCTACTAAGCGCAGACACAAAAAAGGCGGCCCAGGTGGGCCGCCCTTCTGCGGGTTGCTGTCGGTGACTACGCCGCCTTGGCGTCGCGATGACTCTTGACATAGTCGTGCGAGTTGAGGACGTGCGCCTGCTGCTCGGTAAGAAGCTGGCGGATGGGCAAAGGAAGGTCGTGATCGAGCGCATCCTGATACGCCTTCTTCGCTGCGTCCTCGCCGGCTTCGGCAGTTTCCAGCAATGCGTGATCGCCGGCTCCGAGCTTGGCCTTGATGTCGCCCCATGTGCGGTGAAGGGCGCCTGCGGCTGAGCCGGACTCCTTCACATCTGCCATGCCGGCACGATGCAGCTCGTTCTCGAGCTCGGCGCGGAAGTTGGCGCGCTTGAGGCTCTCTGCAAGGAAGTACCGCTTCAGGGTCTCGTCTTTGAGATGCTCCCCGATATCGGCGAATCCCTTCTGGCTGTCCTGAAGTGTCTTGACTACGTCGAGCAGGACGCGCTCCGTATCCCGGTTCTTGTCTGATCCGTCGAGTGTGTTTGCCATGATTTGTTCCCCGTTCTTGGTGGATGCGACCGGGTCTGCGGCTGGGCGCGATTCTCCTTCGCCGACAGCAAGGGAGAGAAATCGCGAAAATCTCCCGCCCCGGTCATCTCAAGGTGAGCAACCGAACCTGGGTCAGGGACCGAGTGTCAGAGCTACCTGCATAGCTGGATGCACGAATTCCCGCGCGGCGTTGCCGTGCGGATTGGCGGATAGGCGCTTTCCGCACAACATCACCACTTTTCCGTGGGTCACCAGTCTGGTTCCCCTGCCGGGAGATGCGCAGTGGGAAGCCCCCTGTGGAACAATAGGAATGCTCTGGTGGTCTCCGGTCCGTGGGTTTGCGCTGCGCGCTTGAGCAACTCGCGCAGCGACGGCGGACCGCGCGCGCCCATCCGTCCATGAAGTCGCACAGACTTACTCTTGCCCCGACACGAAGCCGCCGTCTCAACGAGATGCTGGGGCTGATTGTTCTCGTCGCCGCCGTCCTCCTTCTCCTCGCCCTCATCAGCTACAACCCTGCCGATCCCTCGCTGAACACCGTTGGTGAAGGTGCCGGTGTGCGTCCGGCACACAACTGGACCGGCCTGGTCGGGGCCTATATCTCGGACATTCTGCTGCAGTTGCTCGGAGTGGCCGTCCTGCTTGCGCCGGTTGTGCTGGCGCGGATCGGCATTGCCTGGCTGCGGTCCAGGCCAGTAGGCTCGACCGCACTGAAAGCCGGCGGCCTGCTGCTTTGGCTGATCTTTGCACCCGCAGCGATTGCGCTCTTGCCGGGACAAATTCTCTGGCGCGGAGCGATCCCGGTCTCCGGCGTCGAAGGACGTTTGCTCGCCGATCTGATGATCGAGTTCGTCAACCTGCCCGGCGCAGTTGTGATCTCTGCGCTGATGGTGGCGTTGTCCCTGTATCTGACAACGAGCTTTTTGCTCGCGACAGCACCCGAGTGGTTCGCCGAGCACTTCGGACTTTTCCGGCGCATGCGCGATCGCTACCTGGCCTGGAAGGAGCGCCGTGCAGTACGCTCCGAGCGCCATGCGGTCAGCGCGGCAACGAACGAGGACGGCAGCTATTTGAGCCGTCGTGAGCGCATCGCGGCGCGCGAGAAAAAGGCGGAGGAAGCTGCCGCGCCGAAGCTTCCGCAGGAACCTGGGAACTCGCTGCTGGCCGGATTCTTTGGATGGTTCGGACGGCGGAAGGGTGCGACTGCCGGCTCTCCGATTGTCGAAGCTGCAGAAGCCACCGCGCCGGAGAATGTGTCGGTCTGGCAGAACATACCGCGGACAAGGGTGGATGCGGCGCAGCCGAGCGGGTTGGCAACAGCGGCAGCCGCAGCCGCTCCGTATGCTGCGCAACTGGCTGCGGCGGCCGCACCGCTGCGGTCTGCACCGGTCGGCGGTGAGCCGGGTCTTGCAGCGGCGCGTCAAGAAGCGCTGCCCGTCCGCAGCGATGACGATAACTGGCTGGAGGCTCCCGAGCGCAATGCGCCCGCGCCGCTGTTTTCGAGAAACCGCCACGCCGATGTGCCGATTCCGGAGCCGCCGCCCGCACGTCTTCCGGCCGCGCGACAGAAGCTGGCCGTCGTGCCTGAGCCGCCGATGCCATCCCCGGTTGCAGACATCGCGGCGCAGAATATAGCGTTTGGCCGACGTGCCGATGCCGATGTGCGCGCGATTGCTCTGCCACCGAAGTCCGTGCGCGGCTACAAGCTGCCGTCGAGTTCCCTGCTCTATCGCGATGCCGTGCAGACGATGGTGCGCGAGGATGCGCTACGCGACGAGGCGCGGCTGCTGGTCGAGAAGTGCGCGGAGTTCGGCGTGAACGGCAATGTGGAGCAGATCAATCCCGGTCCTGTGGTGACGACGTTCGAGTTTCGTCCCGACGCGGGGGTGAAGTACTCACGCGTGACCGGGCTGGCCGACGATCTTTGCCTGGCGATGGCTGCGGAGTCGATCCTCATTGAGCGCATGCCCGGCAAATCAACGGTCGGCATCCAGGTTCCCAACTCCGAGCGCGAGACGATCTGGCTGCGCGATGTCGTCGAATGCGAGAGCTTCGTGCAGTCGAAGTCCAAGCTGCCGATCGCGTTGGGCAAGGACATCAATGGCCGCATCGTGACGGCGGATCTCGCAGCTATGCCGCACGTGCTTATCGCAGGATCGACGGGCTCGGGCAAGTCGGTCGCGATCAACGCAATGATCATGAGCGTGCTGTTCAAGTCGACGCCCGAGCAGGTGCGCATGATCCTGGTTGATCCGAAGCGCGTCGAGCTCGGGATGTATGAGGGCATTCCGCACCTGTTCACGCCGATCATCACCGAGGCAAAGCTGGCCGCGAACGCTTTGCGCAATGCGGTGAAGGAGATGGAGCGGCGGCTGAAGCTGCTCGCCGCCAATCACGTGCGCAACATCGATCAGTTCAACAAGCTGTTTGAGAACGGAAGCGAGTACCTATTCGAAGACGTGAACCAGGAACCTCTGCCGTACATCATGATCATCATCGACGAGCTCGCCGATCTGATGATGCTGGACCGCGCCAACGTTGAAGAGGCGATCACGCGGCTCGCTCAAATGGCGCGCGCCGTCGGCATTCATCTCGTGCTGGCGACACAGCGGCCTTCAGTGGACGTCATCACCGGCCTGCTGAAAGCCAATGTGCCAACGCGTATGAGCTTCCGCCTCGCAACCAAAGTCGATTCGCGCACCATCATCGACTCGAATGGCGCGGAGTCCCTGCTTGGCCGAGGCGACATGCTGTTCCTTCCTCCGGGAACTTCGCGGCTGCAGCGCGTGCACGCTCCGTTCGTTACGGAGAAAGAGATCAACGCGGTCACTGAGTTCTGGAAGGCGCAGGGCAAGGCCGAGTATGTCGAAGGCTTCCTCGAAGGACCGAAGGACGAGAAGAACGACAGCCTCGGCAGCGCGAACGATGGCGAGGAAAACGATCCGATGTTCGACGACGCGGTGCGGCTGGTCTTCGAGTTCGGCAAGGCTTCCACCTCGCTGCTGCAGCGCAGGCTGCGCATCGGCTACGGCCGCGCTGCGCACCTGATTGATCTGATGGAACGCGACGGTCTGGTGGGACCCGCCGATGGTTCCAAACCGCGCGAACTGCTGAAGCCGCCAAATTACTACAGTGAAGTCGACGCAGCGATTCGATAGCTAGTTCCCTGCAACTGCTCCACGCAGCGAATCATTGCGTGTGCGCGTGCTTCCTTCGGCGCTGCAACCATCTCCATCCACGCGCTGAATAGATCGCCAGATTTGCTGCGCAGACGGCGACGCCACAGATTGCGATCAGCCAATAGGGAGCGTTGGGATAGATCAGCGCATTGACACAATGCAGAAGATAACTTCCATCGATCACCTGAATGCCTGCTCGCCGTTCAAAATACATTTGCAGCAGCGTGAGCGGGCACGGCACCGGTCCAACCTCAACGATGATGCCCCAAACCAACGCCAGCAGATGGGCTGCCGTCCAAAACGGTCTTCGCCGCGTCCACAGCGCGCCGAAGATGACCAGCACAATGAATGTGAGATGAAGGATGGACGTGCATGCAGCGAGAAGTCCCATCGCGGGGTTCTTCCTGACCAGCTACGGATTAGATGCGCGCCGCAGCCACCGCATTAGATCCGCGCGCACACGCTCATAGCTCGGCTCGCCCTTGGGATAGTGGGCGATCGTTCCGTGGGCCTCGCCGGTATACCAGTTGAGCGAATAGTCCGTTCCGGAAGTCGTGGGTGCCGGGACTTGGTCAGCGCCGACCCGTTCGTCGCCGGGCTTAAGCGCGGCCTTCGCCGCCGCCGTCGGCTCCAGCGAGACATACTCCTCGACGCGGCCGTCAGGTGAGAAACACTCAAAGTTGTACCGAGCCTGCGACCGGCCCACCGGCTCGAAGTATTCGCGCACGATCCATCTGTTGCCACCGATTTCGAATGTGTCGATGATGTCGCTCTCACGCGCTGTGATGCCGGGAGCGCCACGCTCCCGCGCCGCGCGAAGAACTGCCCGCTCGCGGTCGAACTCACTCCATCGGCCCAGCTTTGCCTCCACGATCACCAGATTCTTGTGTGCGACCCAGAGCTGTGGCTGAGCCGCAACGACACGCCGATAGTCCAGCTCCGCGGCTTCATACTCGCGCAGGCCAAGCTCGGCATCGGCGAGACCAAGCTCGGCGTCGACGCTCTCCGGATGCGCGTGCAGATAGTTTCGATATAGCTCTTTGGCGCGGTCGTATTGTTTCGCTGCGAGCGCTTGTCGCGCCGCGGCCAGATCGCCTTGCTGCGTGGGCGCTGGAGTTTGCGCGAGCAGAGTCGTGCAAATCAGTGTGGACAAGAACATCGGTGCTCGAAACGGCTTTGAGTTTCGCGCGACGCTGGATAGCCCGATCATGGTGTTCCCTCATGCCTGTGACGCAGGAACTGCAGCGCCGTTACACCGGCGATGACAATGGCCGCCATCGCCAAAAGCCAGGGAAGGTCTCGACCGGGGTGCTGTTCATGCTGCCCCGCTGTCTTCGAGATGTATTGCGGATTTCGCTGCTCGGGGCCAAGCGCGCCAGATATCGGATCCGCCGCGAGAGTAAACCTGCGTGCGTAACCGTAGGAAGGCCCAGAGATATCTGGATCGCCATAATAGAGCGCATATCGCGTTCCAGGCCGCGCCTGGAAACAGAGGCTGCGCTTGTACATCTCGAGATCGACCCGTTGAATGGGCAACGGCGGGTCCTGGCCGTTGTCTACACTTGCCGTGACCTTTGCGGGCGCGCGGAGATTCGAACCGATGACCGTGCCGATCGACAGCGCCTGAGAATCGATGGAAGGAGTTCCGGCCAACGCACCTCTCACGATGCGAAAGATATGGCCGGACACGCCCTCAGCCGCTCCCAGCGCTGCGAGACCGCTGTTCATCGGCGTCGCGGTTACTGTTACGTCGCGAAGAAAGTCGCTATGGAATCCCGGCTGCAGCACGAACTCCGCGCGTTCCACCGGCACGTGGGCCGGCACGATCATCGTCGCCGTGGACCAGTGCCCCTGTTGTTCGATGGCCGTGGTGGAAGCAATTGTCGTATAGATCGCACGCTCTGCATCACTTGGGAGAACCGTCGCGCCCTCGACCATGGAAGGCTCGACCGGAAGCGGCGCGCCCGCCAGATCGATAAGCCGAAGCTCCACATGGAGGATTGGGCCAGTCGACGGCGGCAGTGAAAGAACCGTCGAGCGTGCCAGCCGCTGCGAGCTCAGGTCGAAGATCGTGAAGCCGCCCAGCGGGCGCCCGACCCCGTCATCCCCAGTAGCGTTCACTAGCGCCACCCCGACAAAGTTCTTCACATTGAGGTTGAGGTCAACGTCCGTGTATTCGCCGCCCGGCATTGCCAGATCGAATGCAACCTTCCCGTCGCGAACCGCGACGTTGCGAACCGTTGCGCTCTCTGTCTCCAAGGTCGAAGGCGCGCTTTCGACCAGCGCGAATGGCACCTCAAATTCATGATCTGCGTTCTGGCCGAAGATTCGGATGTCGCCTGCGCCATCCGCTTCCGTGTGGGCGAAGACAGCGCCATCCAGCACGGTGCAAGCCTGACCGGAGGCTGCGGGCGGAAGGGAAATCGCTCGCTCGTAGCGGAGATGGCGTGCAGGGCTCGGCGCTGCCGGCCCGGAGCCCAGCTGCCATAACAGCACCGCGCCGAGAAGCGCCGGCCTCAACGACCGCCACCCGTGCGACCTGCTCTCGACTGCGGATCGTGCTGAAGAACAAAGCGCATAGCCACAGGCTCGCCTAACTCTATCGTGTTGCACATCGCTCTGCACCAACGCAAACACGGAGGCGCACGCGGAGATGCCTGCCGGGCAATCCTGCCGTCTGCTGTTCTAATCTGAATTGAAATGAGCGGTGATGCGGATGTGAACCGGATTCTCGTTGTCGATGACGACGTCATCATGGGCGAGCTGTTGAGCGCGCTGATGATCGCAGAGGGTTATGGCGTCACGCAGGCGGGCTCCGGCGCAGAGTGCCTGAGGCTCATTCGTGAGAACGAAAAGCCAAACGTGATTCTCTTTGACATGCATATGCCGGGCATGCACGGCGGCGAACTGGCTGAGGCGTTGCAGACGGCCCGCACCAACGGAGACCTTCCGGCAAGGACAGTGCTGCTCGCAATGAGTGGAAGCATCCCCGAGACAGAGGCAACGGATTTCTTTGATGGCTTCCTGCGCAAGCCTTTCACGACGGCGGAGTTTGCCGAGGCAGTTCGCTCCGCTCGCGCAGGCCTCCCGTCTGCGACCGCAGGGCAACAGCCAATGCATCCAGAGCCGATGCAGGCGCCTGCGCTCGACGATCGCATCTTTGAGCAGCTGCGATCGAAGATTGAAACGGAGTCGCTGCGCCAGCTCTACGACATGACGCTGGATGACGTGCGTGCGCGGCTGAGTCGCATTGCGACGGCGGCCGGCAGCGGCGATCAATCGACGGTGCGACGCGAAGCACACACCATCAAAGGAAGCTGCGGCATGGTGGGAGCGCTGGAACTGCAAGCGCTAGCTGCTGCAACCGAAGGGGGTTCCCCGGTGGATACCTCTGCGCTTGCGGATTTCGATTCGGCGTGTCAGCGGCTCCAGCGTATGCTTGACGAGAGATTGTAGCGCTGCAAGAGAGGGCGCCGGGAGAATCAAGAGACGATGCCGACACCTGTACTGCGTAAACCCACCTCCTCCCCGCAAGCTGCCGGACACCCAGGTCATTCCAGCATTCGCATTGTTGTCGCCGACGACCATCCTGTCGTCCGATTTGGCGTGAAAAACATGCTGACCAGCGAGCCCGGTTTCGAGGTTGTGGGCGAAGCCAACGACGGCGACGAGGCCATCACCCAAACGCTGGAGCTCGAGCCGGATATTCTGCTGCTCGACCTCGCAATGCCCAAGCTGCCGGGGCTCGAAGCGATGCGCGCGATCATGAACCGCTCACCACGCGTCAAGATCATTCTGCTGACGAGCCTCATTTCAACGCAGCAGGTCATCGAGGCGCTGCAGATTGGCGCGCGCGGCATCGTGCTCAAGGATTCGGTCGCCAGCGACCTCGGCGAAAGCCTGCGCGCGGTGCTCTCCGGCGATTACTGGATCGGTGGCAAGCGCGTCGTGAACCTTCTCTCCGCGCTGCACGACCTGATGCAACAGGCCGCCGCCGTGCCCGAGAAGAAGACCTACGGACTCACGCCACGCGAGCTCGAAGTCGTCACGTGTATCGTCGAGGGCTGCTCGAACAAGGACATCGCCAAGCAGTTCACCATCAGTGAAGAAACCGTGAAGCGCCATCTGTCGAACATCTTCGACAAGACCGGCGTCAGCACAAGGCTCGAACTTGCGCTCTTCGCGATCAGCCATAAGCTGGTGGATATCGACGCATAAACTTCTCTTCAAAATGCATCGAAGAAAGGGCCGCATCTTTGCGGCCCTTTCGTTCACCCATACAATCTGAGCTATGAGCGAACAGCCTTTGCATGATGTGCTGGTGATCGGCGCGGGGCCCACAGGCCTGGCATGCGCGATCGACGCGCAGAATGTGGGCTGCAGCGTCGTGCTCATAGACAAGGGCTGCCTGACGAATTCGCTCTTTCATTATCCGGCCAACATGACCTTCTTCACCACACCGGAGCTGCTGGAAATTGGCAACATCCCTTTTCCTTCGCCGAATCAGAAGCCGTCGCGCAGCGAGGCACTCGAGTACTATCGCAAGGTCACGGCCCATTACAAGTTGAATGTACGGCCTTATGAGCGGGCGCTCAGCGTCAGGGGAAGTGACGGCAACTTCATCGTCCACACCGAAGATCGCTTTCGACGGCCGCTGCAGCATCGGGCACGCAAGCTCATCGTTTCGACCGGCTACTACGATCTGCCGAATCACCTCAATGTTCCCGGCGAAGAGCTGCCCAAGGTTTCGCATTACTATGACGAGCCTCACCCGTACTTTGATCGCGATGTCCTTGTGGTTGGAGGCAAAAACTCCGCGGCGATTGCGGCGCTCGAACTCTGGCGTCATGGAGCGCGCGTGACGCTGGTGCATCGCGGCGCAGAGCTGCACCGGCACATCAAGTACTGGATCAAGCCGGACATCGAAAATCGCATCAAGAGAGGCGAGATCACGGCATACTTCTCCACGACCGTAGAGCGCATCGGGCTCGACGATGTGCTGCTGAGAACTCCTGAAGGCGAAAAGACACTGCGCAACGATCAGGTCTTTGCGTTGACGGGGTACAAGCCGGACTTCGCTTTCATCGAATCGCTCGGCATCGAGCTCGACCCAAAGAACTCGCGCTGCCCGGTTTGCAATCGGCAGACGCTCGAGTCGAATGTGCCGGGCATTTATGTAGCCGGCGTCGTTGTAGCGGGCGAGCGGACCAACGAAATCTTCATTGAGAACGGACGCTTTCACGGAGCATTGATTGCCAAGGACCTGGCCGCAAAACTCGGCAAGGGTGTGATAGCGACACCGACAGCACCGGAGCATACGTACGCCGCCGAGTAGCGGAAAGAGCGCTCCGTCCGGCGGCAGCAGCACGGCCGCACGCAGCGACTTACAATAGTGAATTGGTGGCTTTTATGAAACCGATTCAACAGGACGACCTCATCGAAAGCGTGCGCGCCGCGCTGCAGTACATCAGCTTCTATCATCCCGTCGACTACATCACGAATCTAGCGCGCGCGTATGAGTTGGAGCAGTCGCCGGCTGCGAAGGACGCAATGAAGCAGATCCTGGTGAACTCGCGCATGTGCGCCGAGGGCCACCGGCCGATCTGCCAGGACACGGGCATCGTGACGATCTTCATCAAGCTCGGGCTGCGGTGCCGCCTGAGGAAGGGCGACGGACCCGCAACCATGTCTCTGCAGGAGATGTGTGACGAGGGGGTGCGCGAGGCGTGGCTTGACCCCGATAACAAACTGCGCGGCTCGATCCTCGCCGACCCGGCGTTCAGCCGCAAGAATACGAAGGACAATACGCCGTGCGTGGTCGAAGTCTCGCTCGTCAAGGGCGATAAGGTCGACGTTACCGTCGCGGCCAAGGGTGGAGGGAGCGAGGCGAAGTCGAAGTTTGTCATGTTGAATCCTTCCGACTCGGTCGTCGACTGGGTGGTTAAGACGATCCCGACGATGGGCGCGGGATGGTGTCCGCCGGGAATGCTTGGCATCGGCATCGGCGGAACGGCAGAGAAGGCAATGTTGCTGGCCAAACAGAGCCTAATGGATCCGATCGACATGCAGGAACTGAAGGCGCGCGGAGCCGCAGGTCACAAGCTGAGCAACATTGAAAAGATGCGCATCGAAATCTACGACAAGGTCAATGCGCTGGGCATCGGCGCGCAGGGTGTCGGCGGCCTGACGACCGTGCTGGATGTAAAAATTCTCGACTGGCCAACGCACGCAGCCAATCTTCCCGTGGCGATGATTCCGAACTGCGCGGCGACGCGACACGCGCACTTCGTACTCGATGGCTCCGGCCCGGTGTATCTCGATCCACCATCGCTGGAGCATTGGCCGAAGATGACGTACGACGTGCACGGAGCCAAGCGCGTGAATCTCGACACGGTGACGCGCGAAGAGGTCTCGAGTTGGAAGCCGGGTGAAGTTTTGCTGCTCAACGGCAAGCTGCTCACCGGCCGTGATGCCGCGCATAAACGCATGACCGACATGCTCAACCGCGGCGAGAAGCTTCCGGTTGATTTCACCAATCGGTTCATCTACTACGTCGGCCCCGTCGATCCAGTGCGTGGCGAGGTCGTTGGTCCTGCTGGCCCGACGACGGCGACGCGCATGGATAAATTCACGCGCCAGATGCTGGAGGAGACAGGCCTGCTGGGCATGATCGGCAAGGCGGAGCGCGGTGTGGCGGCGATCGATGCGATCCGCGACAACAGGGCGGTTTATCTGATGGCGATCGGCGGCGCGGCGTATCTCGTTTCAAAAGCAATCAGGAAGTCGCGACTGGTCGCGTTCGAGGACCTCGGCATGGAAGCGATCTATGAGTTCGAGGTTGTTGATATGCCAGTTACAGTTGCAGTCGATAGCAAAGGCACCAGCGTGCACATCACAGGGCCGGAAGAATGGAAGGCTCGGATCGCGCACAGCATGGATGTCGGCGGCGTTCCCATTCTGGGGCAATAGATCACGGCAAGAGGCAACGTTTTCAGTACGATCTGACGTCGCGTGGGAGCCCGCTGACAGGGCTACCTTTGTGCTATCTTGCGCATCGCACTTGCTGAGCGCCCGTTCGAGGCGCCGCGGCCCGATTGAATAATCGGCAGCCATGCAAGGAGAGCAAGACCATGTCATACAACTGGAATCGTTTGGCGATTGCGGCGGCAGCGCTCTCGTTAGTTTGTGTTTGTGCGAGAGGGAACGCGCAGGAGCCGAACCCGACGACGGTCGCGCCGGGCGCGCAATCCGCCAACGTCGTAGCGCAAGGACCGAATGGGATTTACGTCTACCACGTCAAGGTGGTGCAGAGAGAGCTCGATGCGGTGAACTATCTGAACCGCAGCGGCTCCACGCACGTGAATTTTGTGGGAACGGAATTAATGCCACAAGCGCACGGCGATGCGAAGGTGGACTCGGAGACCGGAAAGACGCACATCGTAGTGCATTTTTCCGGACTGACGCCGGCGAACGGATTCGGAAAAGAGTATTTGACCTATGTGCTGTGGGCGATCTCGGCGGATGGACGCCCGCAGAATCTGGGGGAGCTGGAGCTTGCGGGCGATAAGGCCAGCCTAGATGTCACGACTTCGTTTCAGTCGTTCGGCATGATCGTAACTGCGGAGCCGTACTTTGCGGTCTCGCAGCCGAGCGATGTGGTTGTGCTGAAGAACGTCTTCAGCGACAAGACCCAGGGCGTCCTTGAAGAGGTGAACGTTCACTACCAGCTCTTGCCGCGCGGACTCTATGCGGCGACTGCTGGGCAGTACTCGAACCCGATGCCGGTGACGGACCGCGAGCATGTGCCACTGGCTTTGTACGAGGCGTATAACGCGGACCGCATCGCTCGTCAGGTGGGCGCCGATAAATACGCGCCGGACATCATGCGGGAGGTGCAGACGGATCTCCAGAATGCCCAGGCGATTCAGGACTCGAAGCATCGCGACGTGAAGATGGAGTTTACCGACGCACGCGAGGCTGTGGAGCGGGCCGAAGATGCGCGACTGACCACGCTGCGCAAGCAGGAAGAGCAACGCCAGCAGGAGACGCTGGAAGCCAAACAGCAGGCGCAGATGCAGGCGCAACAGGCCCAAATGCAGGCACAACAGTCGCAGATGGCGGCCGAACAGGCGCAGGCTGCGGCGGATCGCGCGGCCGCGGAAAAGGCGCAGGCGGACGCTGCCCGCGCTCGTGCCGAAGCGGATGCGGCGAACGCACGGGCCCAGGCTGCGGAAGCGCAGCAGCAGGCGCAGCAGAGCCAGCAAAGCGCAGCCGAGGCACGCGAGAAGTTGCGGGCGCAGTTGAACAACGTACTGGAGACGACGGAGACGGCGCGAGGACTCATCGTGCACATGGGTGACGTGCTGTTTGCGACGAACAAGTACACGCTGAAGCCGGATGCGCAGGTGAGTCTGGCCAAGGTCGCGACAATCCTCACGCTGTATCCGAACCTGAAGGTGCAGGTGGAAGGCTACACGGACTCCACCGGAGCTCCGGCGTACAACCAGACGCTGAGCGAGAACCGCGCCGATGCGGTGCGCGACTTCCTTGTGCAGAACGGCGTGCCTCAGGGCAACGTCACGGCGCAAGGGTTCGGCGCGACGAACTTCGTCGCGGACAACTCCACGGCGGCGGGGCGTCAGCAGAATCGCCGCGTCAACCTGGTCGTTTCCGGCGCGTCGATTGGCGTACAGACACAACCGGAAGGCTCGCAAGGATCAATGGCTGCTCCGGCGCAGGCTCCCGCACCGGCTCCGCCGCAGAATCCGACCGGAGTCGCAAGCCCTCCACAGTAATTTCGAACGCGATGGATGCAGCCACGAAGCCGCGATGATTTTCGTCGCGGCTTTCGTGTATCTCTAGAGAGAGAACGGAAGCGAGGAGAACAAGTGAGCTACTCTCTGGCAGGCAAGGTTGTGTTTGTGACCGGCGCGAGCGCAGGCATCGGAGCAGCGTGCGCTAGGGGATTTGCGCGCGAGGGCGCGAAGCTGCTGCTGTGCGCGCGACGCGTGGACAAGCTGAATGCGATGGAGCAAGAGCTGCGCCAGCTGGGAGCGAAGGATGTTTTCAGCTTCGAGCTGGATGTGCGCGACAACGCGCAGGTAGAGAGTGCGATCCATTCCCTGCCCGACGAGTGGAAGCAGATTGAAGTGCTGGTGAACAATGCGGGACTGGCCCGCGGGCTGAAGAAGCTGTACCTCGACGATCTCGAAGACTGGGAAGAGATGATCGACACGAACGTGAAGGGACTGCTGTATGTGACTCGAGCGGTGGTTCCGGATATGGTGAAGCGAGGCAGCGGGCACGTCATCAGCCTTGGGTCGATTGCAGGTCACATTGCGTATGCCAACGGCGGCGTGTACTGCGCGACCAAGGCTGCGGAGAGATTCATTAGCGATGGGCTGCGCGTCGACCTGAACGGAACGCCGATACGCGTCAGCTCAGTCGATCCGGGGATGGTGAAGACGGACTTCAGCCGGGTGCGGTTCCGCGACGATCTGGAGCGCTCGGCAAAGACGTATGAGAATGTCGAACCATTGACGGCGGATGACGTGGCAGATGTGATTGTATGGACGGCGACGCGGCCGCCGCACGTGGTCATTCAGCAGGTGGTGCTGACGCCGGTGGCGCAGGCCAATCCGTTCTTCCTGACTCGCGGACCGTTGGACCGACGGAGCTAGGCGAAGCGGAAACTTCTAGCCTCCTGACGCATCTGCTTATTACTAGATCTTGATCGACCAGCCCAGCTGTTCGAGCTCGCGTTCGATGGTGGCCAGGGCGAGTTCGAGAGCACTGCGCCGGTGGGGGCTGGAGGTGCGCTCGGAGAGAACGCGCTCCCGTTGCATCTCGAGTGCCTGGATGCGGCGCTTGCGATCGGCAGCCGCAGCGGTGTCCCCTGGATCGGCCGCGGGCTTCGGGGCCGAGCTTCCGGCCTGTGCCTGCTGCTCTTCGACGTTCTTGGACTCCCAGCCCTTCGACATACCTCTATGGTACGCCTTCGCACACAAGAGTTATTTCTGGCGGCCGAAGCGGTAAACGATGCCGGCGTTGAAGCCGAGGCTGTTCTGAATCGAACCGCCAGAGGGGCTGGTAAATGTGGTGCCCACGTAGGTTGGGGCAAAGCGGAAGGCCAGGTTGGGATAGAGATTCACGTCGGCCAGGACGTTGAATACGAAGGCCGGTTTGTTAGCGTCCTGCCAAAAGCCGGTCTGAACATAGGTGAGGCCTTTAGAGCCGCCGGAGAACATGCCGAGACCGATTCCACCGAGCGCCTGCGCGCTGAGGGCGAAGCGATCCACAGCGAGGAAGCGGTAGCCGACGCCGCCGGTGAAGGCGTACTCGTTGATCTGCGGGTTGACGGCCTGCACGTTCTCGCCGGTGGCGCGGATGGGCTTAGCATTGCCGAACATGCCGCGCGCGTCGGCGACGATGGAGAGCTTGGGGTTGAGGAAGTAGTCAGCCTGAGTGTTCCAGGTGACTTCATTGTTCTTCTGCGTGTACTCGCCGGAGCGGAAGCGCATGAAGCCGCCTCCGCCGAAGACCTCCCAGCGGTGGCTGTAGGTGTCCTTGATGGTGCGCTGAATGCGGGCCTCGCGGCTGGCATTGGTCTCATGGCGCGTGGTTTGTGCGGGGGCGGAGACGCTGATGAGAGTGATCGCTGCGAGTGCCGCGAGCTTCACGCCCGGCCGGCCGCTAAAATGGGCGGCGCCGCGAGCCGCGAACTTCCTGAAATCCATCGAAGGCAAACTCCTGCAGTACAGAACCTGGCGAACCGGGAAGAAGCTCGCATCGTTCCATTAGAACATTGATAGAACATGGAGGACGTAACCCCACCCCGCCTCCCCCGGAGTCTTGCGCAAAGTCTTCATACTATTGCGGTTAGTGGGGACTTTAGTGGTAAAGTCTTCATTCCAAATACTTTACTGGAAGGGATTTGGAATCAGTAGTTTATAAACATTTCGAGTGGGCAAGGTGGGCTGAGTGAATTGTGTCCGAAGCTCGCAACTCACTATCTCCATTGTAGCAATTGGGGCGAAATGCTCATGTACTGAATTTCGCCAGTGTTTATGCGGGTTTGAGCGATTCCGGGGCTTGACAGCATTCGTACGGTCATTTGAGGGCGTAGGTGAAGCCCGCGACGAACTGGAAGGAGTTCTTGTCGTAGTAGAGGGCCGGGTCATTGAGGTAATTGTCGGTGACGGCGAGTGAGGTGCTGAGGCGTTTGTAGGTAGGCAGGGTGAGCGCCGCGGTGAGCATGGCGGAGTAGTCGGCCGGCTCGTTCCAGGCCGGGATGAAGTTGGCGCTTTCAGTGAAGACGATGGTGTGCGGGAGGGTGTGTTTGTAGGCCTCGCCGAAGATGGTGCCGATGAGGTTGGGGCTGGGGCCGGTGGCAAGGGATTGGCGCTCATAGTGGAGGTCGGCCTTGAGATCGAGCTGTTGTTTCGCGGTCTGAATTGCTGTGTAGCCTATGCCGCCGCCGTAGATCTCCTGGAGGTTGAGGCCCTGGGCATAGTCGTGGTCGAAGGAGATGTCAGCGAGAGCGTAGAGCCGGGGGTTGAAGTACTGATCGCGTTCGGCGTCGGAGTGAAAGATGCTGGTTTTGGTGAGGGTGGAAGTGGGCAGGCCGCTACCGGTGGTGGGAGGCGGAATGACCTTCGAGGTGGCGTTGCCGTAGGTTTCGATGAGATTGAAGGTAGTGCGGTTCCGCGTGGGCAGGTAGGTGACGGAGGGGACGACGCGGGCGAGCGCGATGCCGGCGGTGAAGCTGGTGGTGTTGTCCGTCGAGCGGACGATGGTGGCTCCGCCGGTGACCGATCCGGCCCAGCCGTGTCGGAAGCCGATCTCGTGGTTCACCTCGCGGTCGTAGGTGGGCGCGTCGACGAGGTATCCGAGCTCTTTGGCGGGCAGCGCGACGGCCGGGGCTGATCGCGGCGTAATGGTGACCGAATCTGCGGCGAAGTGGACGTTGCCCTCGGCCACGAGATTGGATTGGCTGGGCTTGCCTTTGCGCAGCGCTGCAAACTCGGCACCGGAACGGAGCTCCTTAACTTTGTCGATGGAGATGGTGAGCTCGCCGGCCATGTCGCTTTTGAAGACGACGTTGCCGGCGGCGACGCGGATGAGATGGCCGGTGAGCTGATCGCCGTTGGTGAAGATGAGGACGTCGGGCTCGGGCTTGGCGGGGGCGCTCTTCTGGGCGAAAGAAGAAGAGCCGATCAGGAGGATGGGCGCAAGGACGGAGACGATTCGCAGCGAGCTCAAGATGGACGACCTCCTGGGGAGCGAAGGTTTTGGGGTTGAAGAGGGCCTTACATCTGACGTTTTAAGTGTAAAAGGCGTGAGCAGAAAGATAGCGGAGAAGACGATAAAAGCCAGAGCAGGCACTCAGAGTCATTGCGTGGCAATGCCCACAACTCCGTGATAGAGATCTTTGCCGGCGAGATGAGCCAGGATGAAAGCGGCGACATCGGCACGGGAGATGCGGCGGACGTGGCGGCCGGATGCGGGCGTGACGATCTGAACGGCGTTGGTCTGCGGGCCGTCGGTGAGGCCGGCGGGACGGACGATGGTCCAGTCGAGATCGCTGTGGCGGAGCTGAGACTCCATGCCTTCTTTGTCGGGGATGGCTCCGCGAAAGAAGATGGGAATGAGAGCGCGATAGAGTGCGGGCGTGTTGGCGATGCTGTCGCCGACGCCGAGGGAGGAGACGGCGATGATGCGGCGAATGCCGTGACGTCGCATGGCGGCGACGAGATGACGCGCGACGTCGGTTTCGAGCGTTGTCTTAAGAAAGGGCTTGCGCGTGCCTATGGTGTCGATGACGGCGTCCTGTCCGGCGAGCGCAGACTCGAGGAGATCAGGATTGCGCGCGTCGCCTTCAAGGATGCGGGCGCATTGCATGGGCTGATCTGGCGCATGGTGCACGAGCGCGGTGACTTGATGGCCGAGAGCGCGGGCCTGCTGCACGAGCGCGCGGCCGGTCTTTCCGTTGGCGCCGACGATGAGGATGTTCAAGGCGAGGCTCCTGAGAGTTTGGATGCGGAGGCAGATTGCGCGGCAGCGCGGGGACGGCTAGTCTTGAAGGTGCCATGTTTGAAGACTTTGTAGCGACGGACCGCTGGACTGGCGAGCCCCAGCATTGCGTTTGGAAGGGCACCGTGGTGGCGATTGCGACGCGGCATGCCGATGCAACGGATATTCGGTTTGCGGTGAATGGGCGGCCGCTGTGGATTGCGATGCCGAACGAGGCATGGGTGGAACAGAAGCGGCGCAACGGCAAGGTGATTACAGACTACCTGGCGGCGCAGGCGGCGGGACGCTACCTGAAGCAGTCGATTGAAAACGGCTATGACAACGGCCGCGAGTTCTACACCATGACCGTGGAAGAGGTGCTGGAGAACGTGGCCGCGGTGGTGAAGGATGTGCACGGCCGCGTGGACCGGCTGCCGGCGCTGCCGGTGGTGAACTCCGACGCGCATCCGACCGAGCTGGACTTCAAACTGCCGGGCGAGCCGGAGACTGTTGCGGGAACGATGGGTCTGTCCGTGGGTGAGAATCTTCCACCGGGAGCAGCGGGCGAGCGAGTGGTGGAACGATAACAGCTCGTGGTTCGCGGTTCGTCGTTCGTGAATAAGAATGACTGAGGGACCAGCAATTGCGATATAGCCGACGTGAGTTTGTAGGGCGCGCAGCGGCGTTGCCGTTTGCGCTGCGAGGCTTGGCAGCGGCGCAGGGAGCGACAAGAGCGGCGCGGTGGGTGCTGCTTGGCACGGACAAGGGCCAGGGGATTTATCGTGCGGCGTGGAATGCTGTGACAGGCGCGCTTGGCCCGGTGCAGCTTGCGGTGGAAGCGGCGCGGCCGGATTTCTTTGCGAAGCATCCGACGCTGCCGGTGGTGTACTCGGTGAACTCTGTGGCTGGCGCCGGCGCGGGAGTTTCAAGCTTCGACGTAGACGTTTCGAGCGGCGGTGTGACGCTGCTGAATGAGGTCGCCTCGCAAGGCGATGGCCCGTGTTACGTGTCGGTGGACCAGACAGGCACGATGGCGTTTGTGGCGAATTACGCCGGTGGCAGTTTTGCGGCGTTTCAGCTGGGACCGACAGGAAGACTTGGGCAGGCAATCGGCGTGTTCAAGTACTCGCAGCCGACGCATGGACCGGTGGCCGACCGGCAGGAGGCAGCGCATATTCATTGCGCCGTCGTGGCTCCGGGAAATGGGTATGTGCTGGCGTGCGATCTGGGCGACGATGTGATTTTGATCTTCCCGATAGGGCCGGGACGTGGCGATTATGTGCGCGTGCCCCTGCGGGTGCAGGCGCGGGCGGGATCAGGGCCGCGGCACGTGGCGTTTCATCCGAATGGGCGGTGGGTGTATTGCATTCACGAGATTGACTGCACGATTGATTTGTACGACTGGAGCGTGGAAGGCAATGCGCCGGTGATGAAGCTGCGCGACGGCAGCGTGGTCTCGACGTTGGCAAACGGCGCGAGCACAAAGGGCAACACGGCGTGCGAGATTGTGATCAGCGACGATGGAAGATTCTTGTACTCGTGCACGCGGGGCACGGACACGGTTGCGGTGTGGAAGATCGACGCGGCAACCGGACTGCTGACGGAGATGCAGCGGCTGAGCTGCGGAGGAAAGACGCCGCGGTATATCGCGCTCGATCCTTCGCGGCGATGGCTGGTGAGCTGCAACCAGGGCGTGCCGGGGAACGTGACGGTGTTCTCACGGGATGCGGCGGCGGGACGGCTGGGAACGAGGCCGAAGACATTTGCCGCGCCGACGCCGATGTTTGCGTTGTGGATCTAGCCCCATCACGACAAGTGCGGTGAAGACGGGATCGGTGAACACTTTATCGTTTGCTACTGCAAACGACACTCCACCCTGCCGCTCCGCGACGAGGGTGGGTATCGGGTTGAAGCCGGGTCAGCTCTGCTTGAGGGATTTGTTGTCGAGGACGAAGCGATACTTGACGTCGTTCTGGAGGACGCGGTCGTAAGCTTCGTTGAGCTTGTCGTAGGTGGTGAGCTCGATTTCGGCCACGATTCCCTTCTCTGCGCAGAAGTCGAGCATCTCCTGCGTCTCTTTCATGCCACCAATGGCGGAGCCGGCGAGCGAGCGGCGATTGGGCAAAAGTGAGAAGGGCGAGACGGCGAGCGGTTGGTCGGGAAGACCGACGAGGCAGAGCGTGGCGTCGAGACGAAGCAGCGCGAGATAGGCGTTGATGTCGTGCGGGGCCGAGACGCAGTCGACGATGAAGTCGAAGCTGCCGGCGTGCTTCCGCATGACGTTCGCGTCTTTCGAGAGGACAACTTCGTCGGCGCCGAGCTTTTTGGCGTCGTCGATCTTGGACTCGGAGGTGGTGAACTGGACGACATGCGCGCCGAAGGCGTGAGCGAACTTGAGCGCGAGATGGCCGAGGCCGCCGAGGCCGATGACGCCGACTTTTTTGTTGGGGCCGGCGCCCCAGTGGCGCAGCGGCGAGTAAGTGGTGATGCCGGCGCAGAGGAGTGGCGCGGTCGCGGCGAGGTCGATGCCGGACTTGAGGGTGTGGACGAAGTGCTCGGGCGTGACGATGGTGTCGGAGTAGCCGCCGTAGGTGCGCTCACCGGAGCGCAGGGTGGCGTTGTAGGTGTCGCGGGCGCCGCCGTCGCTGCAGTAGACCTCGAGATCATTGCGACAGTTGGCGCAGTGCATGCAGCTTTCGACGACGACTCCTACGGCGGCGAGGTCGCCGGGCTTGAAGCGCGTGACCTTGGAACCAACGGCGGTGACGCGGCCGACGATCTCGTGGCCGGGAACCATGGGAAAGAGCATGTTTCCCCACTCGCCGCGGACTTGATGGATGTCGGAGTGGCAGATGCCGCAGTAGTCGATGGAGAGGACGACATCGTCCGGGTTGGGTTCGCGGCGGTCAAAGGACCAGGGTGCGAGTGGCGCGGATTTGGAGGCTGCGGCGTAGCCAAAGGACTTCATAGGTGATTTTCTCCAGAGCTATAGATGATGCGGATGAGCCGGCTAGTTATCGTGCGATGAGTGGGACGCGTGGTATCGGGATGTGAGGTTCTATTAGCATTGACAGAGTTCGACAGACAACATGGTCGGAGAACCGACAGGATGAAGCTCGTCCGTTTGGCGCGCAAGCTGTACAAGAATGATCGGACGCTGCAGCTGGTCTTGTTGCTCTTCATCCTTGTTTATTTTGGCGTGATCCTGGACGACGCAGGCTTCGGAGCGTTGCGGTGGTCTCCGCAAAATCTGACCTTCAACAGTATGCTCGACCATCTGTTGCGCGGGCAATTCTATGTCGATCCGCGGACGATTGGGGATGAAGGATTTGTACGCAACGGACATGCGTACTCCTATTTTGGGATCTGGTGCGCGCTGGTCCGGCTGCCGCTGCGCTTTTTTAATTTGATGAAGGTTGACGTTACGCCCTGGTCGTGCCTGTTGGCGGTGTGTCTGGCGACGATGGCGAAGATACACACCGTGCTTTTTGTGCGGAAGCAGGGCGCGTCCCTATCCGCATCGAAGCCTGCGTCGGAGTTGGCGTATGGCCTGATGCTGTTGTATGTGGTGCTGGGAGGAAGCGCGGTGGCGTATCTGCGCGCCTCGATTTACCAAGAGGTCGTCTTCTGGGCGGCGGCGTTTGGCGCAGTCTTCATCTACTTTTCGATTAAAGGGATCGTCCTGCGCCAGTACAGCATGAATACGCTCTCGTGGATGGCGCTTGCTGCTGGACTCGCCTTGCTTACGCGGGTGAGTACGGGCCTGGGGCTTTGTCTAGCGTTTGGATTTTTGCTGTTGGTGCTGGTGGCGCAAGAGGTCCGCGAAGGAGTAAAAGAGGGCGAGTCGCAGAGCTCCGCGCTTCGCCGCGCCATCGTGTGTCGCCGCACGCTTGTTCCCATAGCAATTCTGGCCTTGCTGGTGATCGCAACGGGTACGGTGAATTTCTTCCGTTGGGGAAACCCGCTTATCTTTGCGAATTTCAAGCTGCATTTGATGAATGTTAGCTGGCCCGACCGGCCGGTGCGCGCAAAGCTTTACGGGTTTTTCAACGTACGGCGTATCCCCTTCGGTCTTCTCTACTACTTCCTCCCTGTCTGGTTCGTGCACAACGGATCTGGACATCTGCTCTTTGAGAATTTCCAGATCCGGATGTTCGACGCGGTCGAACTTCCTCCAAGCAGTTTTTTCCTCACCGACCTGCTGCCGATTGGCTTTATCGGCTTCCTGATCTATGCGCTGAAGACGGGACGCGCGAAGGTGTTGCTGCCCGTCAGACAATGGATTGCTCTGGCGGCGGGCCTCGCCGTTCCGTGTGTTCTGATGCTCTCGGCCATCTACATGAGCTATCGCTACCGGATGGAGTTTTATCCGCTGATCGATCTGCTTGCGTTCCTTGGCCTGTATGCAATCGTCTCCGATGAGGCGTTACTTGCCAGCTTCTCCAGATGCAGGAATTGGATGATCGCCGCAACGCTGGTGAGCGTCGTTGCATCTTTTGCGATGCTCGTTCTGTATGAACTCTCTGATTTTGGCCGGTCCGTGCAGCATCTGCAGGGAGGAATTGTTCATTACTACGCGGATGTCGTGCGGCATATTTCCATGTAAGGACCGATACGCCGAATGGCAATCGCTCCCGCTATTCGTTGTAATGCAGCAGGCTGAAGACTTCGTGGTTGGGAAAGCGGGCGCGGCCGCGAAGGAAGTCGAGCTCGATGGCGACGGCGAGCGAGGCGACCACGCCGCCAAGGCCTTCGACAAGTTGCACGCTGGCTTCCATGGTGCCGCCGGTGGCAAGCAGGTCGTCGACGATGATGACGCGCTGGCCGGGTGCGATGGCGTCCTTGTGAATCTCGAGCGAGTCGGAGCCGTACTCGAGATCGTATTTGACCTTGGCGGTTTCGGCGGGCAGCTTACCCGGTTTGCGGATGGGAACGAAGCCGGCGTTGAGGCGGTAGGCGAGCGCGGGACCGAAGATGAAGCCGCGCGCTTCGATGCCGAGGACGAGATCGATGTCCTTGCCGATGTAGTGCTGGGCGAAGGCGTCGATGAGTTGGGCGAAGCCAGCTTTGTCTTTGAGGACGGTGGTGATGTCGTAGAAGAGGATGCCGGACTTGGGGAAGTCAGGGACGGAGCGGATGAGCTGCTTGAGCGGCTCGCAGTTGATCTGTTTGGACATGAGGCTTTCTGATTAGGTTAGAGGTTAGTAGCGAGTCAGCGAGTCAGCGAGTTAGCAAGTTAGCAAGTTAGCAAGTTAGCAAGTCAGCAGGATGTTACCAGGCGCCCTGGATTTCGAAGTCTTTGAGGTTGGCGGCTTCAGATTCGTCGAGCTCGTGTTCGATGACGTGGTCGACGCGAGAGCCGCGGGATCCTTTTTTGAGTTCGGTGCGGAGGTCGGCGAGGTCTTCAGGGTCACCGGAGGCGACGACTTCGACGGCCCCGTCGTCGGTGTTGCGGACCCAACCGCGGAGATCAAGCTCGGCGGCTTCGCGATGAACGAACCAGCGAAAGCCGACACCTTGCACACGACCGCGAATGAGGAAGTGAAGGACCATGGGACGAGGCTCAGTGTCTCGCATGCTGGAGGGGTGAGGCAAGGAACCGGGGCGGTCAGCGTAGTTGGCTTCCGTCCATGGAGCTCGCGCGCTTCACGCGCGATACCTACTCTTTCGCGATGAGACCGCGAAAGAGTACGCCACCCGGACTGATTTATGTGAACCGATCACGCGCGGGACATGTAGGCGCCTTCGGCGGTGTCGACGCGGATCTTTTCGCCTTCATTGATGAAGGGAGGGACCTGGACGACGAGGCCGGTTTCGGTCTTGGCGGGCTTGGTGACGGAGCTTGCGGTGGCGGACTTGATGCCGGGTTCGGTTTCGACGACCGTCATCTCGACGACGGTGGGGAGCTCGATGCCGACCGGTTTGCCGTCGTGGAAGGAGACGGAGATGAGCAGGTTGGGCGTGAGGTACTCGACGGCGTCGCCGAGGGTGTCGCGCTTGAGGTGGGTCTGCTCGAAAGTCTCCTGGTCCATGAAGTAGTAGTCGTCGCCGTCGTTGTAGAGGTACTCCATTTTGACTTCGTCGACGACGACGCGGTCGATGGGGTCGGGGGAGCGAAAGCGCTCGACGAACATGGCGCCGGTGCGGACATTACGCAGCTTGGCCTGGATGAAGGCGCGCAGATTGCCGGGCGTGCGGTGCTCAACCGAGAAGACGAGGTGGAGGTCGTCTTTGAACTTGATGATCATGCCGGGGCGCATCTGCGTGGCGGGAATCGCCATAAGGGAACTCCTGAAAATGTAGTGGATTGGCGGCGGCGCGAGGCGCGGCCCTACAGATTGATTGTAAATGGTGGGGCGCTTCGGCCGGTAAGTTAGCGTGGATCGCCCGACTCCGTGGAAGTCGGCATGGCAAAGCCCTCACATATCCAGCCGATGAGCCAAAGGAGTCCACCGATGATCGTCGCGATCCAACCCATGTAGAAGGACAACGAGACCAACGCATGGAAGATCATTGGGCTGTATTGAAAGAACGTCGCAGTGAGCAGGTACCAAGCTATCGTCGCGAAGACTAACAATGCGACCCCAGTGAGTCCCAGTGACTTCCCTGCCAATCGCAGACGACGGCAACCCTCGTGCAGGGCCATAATTGTCCTCGATGTGTCTCGTGGCGCAGTGTAATACGTCACTGGGGCGACGGGGCAGGTTTGTTTTCGTGGTGGAAGAGCTTGTGAAAGAAGTGGCCGATGGCGTGGAAAAGGTCGTGCGCGCCAGGTGGGGTGGGCGGAGGTGTCGCTGAGGTCGTATCGCCGGTGCCGCTGGGCGAGCCGGTGGTTGATGTGGAGGCTGTAGGGGACGCGGGTTTGGGAGGCTCGACGGTGCTGGGAGGTACAGCATTGGGGTGGTTGGCGTCGTAGGTGAAGACGGTGGAGACCTGGGTCCGCTGCTGTCCGGCGGGCGCGGGTTCGCGGGCAGGCGACGGAGTGGGCGCGAGACCGACGCTGGCGGCGGCTGGAAACGGATGTTCGACGGCTGCAGTGGATGGGCTGGTAGGCGTGGTTGCGCTCGTAGTCGTCGTCGCGAGCTGCTGGGGCGGAGTGGTCGTCGGGCAGCCGCAGGGCGAGCGCTCGTTGTCGACGACCTGGTGAAGATCGCCGTGCTCGAAGAGGACGTGCTGGCCGGGGATGAGGCGATAGGTGGCGCCAGAAAAGGGGTCGGCGAGTGTGAGGACGGGCGCGGCTGTGCCGGAGTTTTCAACACAGGTGTCGCCATTGGGCGTGACGCGGAGGCGGAGGTCGTAGCGGCCGGCGTGCTCGATGGTGAACCGGATGTCGGGGGTGAGGATGACGTCTTGCGGTTCGCTGACCGAGTGGATTTCGATAGCCCCACGATCGAGGCCGAAGAGGAGTGAGCTTTCTGTGCCGGAGTGCAGGAGATGAAATTGACTGGTGGCGCAGACGTCGACGTCGCCGCCGCGCGCGAGCGAGATGGCCGCGGCGTGATCGTAGGCAGTGATGCTGTCGTTGCTGAGCAGGCGGGCAGTGTCGCCGTGGACTTCGAGGCCGCCGGTGACGAGGGCGTCGCGGGTGGGGACGGTACCCATGGAGGTTTGACCCCGCGGAGGAAGCTCCCCGGGAACCGCAACGGGTGTGGGCTGCTGGGCTGCAAGTTGCAGCGCTGTTACAGCGAATAGCGCAATCCCCGCACAACGCATCTTCTTGATCGCATATCGTTTGCCGCCGCAGACGATACGCCACGCTTTCGCGTTGCGAAAGGATGGGCCTCCCGGTTTTTTGGCGACCCCGTTCATTGCTTGAGGAAGTTCGCGATGAGGCGTTTGCCGTGGTCGGTGAGGACGGATTCGGGGTGAAACTGGACGCCTTCGATGGGGAGGGTTTTGTGGCGGAGGCCCATGATGGTGCCGGGGTCGGGCGCGTTGCTGTTGGCGGCGACGCGGGCAGAGATCTCGAGGACGTCGGGGATGGAGTCTTCGGCGACGATGAGGGAGTGGTAGCGCGTGCAGGTCATGGGCTGCGGGAGGTCGCGGAAGACGGTGCGGTTGTCGTGCTCGATGGCGGAGGTTTTGCCATGCATGAGCTGCGGGGCGCGGACGACCTCGGCGCCGAAGGCAGCGCCGATGGCCTGGTGGCCGAGACAGACGCCCAAGGTGGGGATCTGTTCGGCAGAGGGGAGCTGCGCGAGGCGCTGGATGAGCGGGATGAGAATGCCGGCTTCGTGCGGCGTGCAGGGGCCGGGCGAGAGGAGGATGCGCGACGGGCGCAGGGCGATGATTTCCTCGGGCGTGAACTCGTCGTTACGTTTTACAACGATGTCGCCCTGGCCCAGCTCGCCGATGTACTGAACGAGGTTGTAGGTGAAGGAGTCGTAGTTGTCGAGAACGAAGACCATCGCTGCCTTGATTGTAGTCGGTGGGCAACGGTGCGGCTGGGGGCGATGTCCTAGAGAACATGGCATGGATAAACAGCAGACAGATGAAGCAGATCGCGGCGATGATGATGATCGGCGACGGCGTGGTGGCGATGATCTGCCCGCGGCAGGATGCGATACTGTGGGCGCGCGGACCGCGGTTCTGGCGGAGGACGATGGAGTGGCTGGCGGCGCATCCGACGGTGACGCGGATGATTGGCGCGGCGGAGGCCGCCGGCGGCGTGCTGCTGGCGATGAGCGAGATGGAAGACTAGCGCGTTCTGGCGCACGTTTTGGTTTTTCGTTCAGGTTCGCTTGACGATGAAGACGGTCTTGTCGTCGATAAGGGCTTCGTCGCCGCTCTGGCGCAAAAGTTCGTCCTGCTGCAGGGCGTAGTTCAATAAGGCGTTGCAGATTTCGCGAGCCGGGTCCTTGTGGTGCTGCTGCAGGATGGCTTCGAGCTGCGCACGGCCGCGGTCGTCGCTGCCGTCGTAGACACCGTCGGTGTAGAGAACGAGGATATCGCCGGGATTCATGAGCGTGATCTCAGCGACGTCTGAGGAACTGAACTCGCGCTTTCGGAAGTTCAGCGAGAAGTAGCGCTGCCGGTCGGGGTGATCGGCAGGAAGCTGCAGACCGAGAGCGAGGAACTGCGCCATCTGACTCTCATTCAACTTGAGCAGCTGTTGCGAAGTGGCGGAGAAGACCAAAGGCGGCGGATGGCCAAAGTTGGCGAAACGGAAGTCGCCGTCCGGATGAATTTCACCGTAGAGCAGCGTGGCCACCTCGCGGGAGCGCTCCTTCTCGACCTCGCCGAGTGTGTTGCGGGCAGTGGAAGCAAGCGCGAGCCGGAGGTTGAGATTCTCGAAGAGCTCCGGAGTCGTTCGTCCATAGGCGTCAAGCTCATCCAGAAGGAGTGCATGGAAGGTGTCGTGGACGGTGGACGCGATCTTCGCAGAGATAATGCCGTGGCCCTGCGCATCGACGATGAGAATGCCGGCGGTGAGATAGAGGCTGGGAAGGTCTTCGGAGACGCGGACCTGTTCGGAGCTTTTGGCAAATCGATACTCGGCTTCCATCTCCGGGCGGTAGCCGGGCCGGCCGGTGAGCCAGCGAACGTGATCGTCGACGGCGTTGCGGATGGGTGCGCCGGGGGCCAACGGCTCGAGATACTCCTTGGCGAGCCGCTGGGCGCGCTGGATGCGGGCGCCGAGGTCGTAGCGCTGCTGAAAGTTGATGTACTCGAAGAGGTCGCCGCCGACGGTTTCGGCAGGGATGGAGTTGCCGAACATCTCGATGCCGGGAATCTGCGGGATCGCCGTCTCGACCGGCGTCAGCCGCTGACGGAGATATTCGTCGATGCTCGGAGCTTTGGATCGCTTGGCCATGATTGAACTTGCTCTAAGACTAGCGTAATGAAGCTCGTTCTGCGGCTTGTGTAGTCTTATGCTCAAGTACCTTTGCAAGGAACAATCATGGTTTCGATTCAACTGGAGTATCAGGGAGACCTGCACTGCAAGGCGGTGCATGGGCCTTCTAGGACGGAGCTCAACACCGATGCGCCGAAGGATAATCAGGGGCGCGGCGAGAGCTTTTCACCGACGGACCTGTGCGCGACGGCGCTGGGCACATGCATGCTGACGACGATGGGGATTCTGGCGAAGACGCTGAATCTTGATATGAGCGGCGCGACGGCGGTGGTCGAGAAGGAGATGACGAGTTCGCCACCGCGGAAGATTCAGCGGCTGACGGTGCGCATCAGGATGCCATATGGGTTCGGGGAGGAGGACCAGCTGAAGCTGGAGCGGGCGGCCGAGACGTGCCCGGTGGCGCGGAGCCTGCATCCGGAGCTGGAGCAGGTGGTCGAGTTTCGTTGGGGTTGAGCAGCAGAAGACATCTCCTTAAGATGACGGGGAACCGACACGGTGGGCGGTGCGTAGAACACGTTGTCGCACAAGAAGGCGGCGCGTGTGCTCTCCATCAGAAGCTCCAAATTGTCCGCAGTTCCCATACACCTCTCGATTTGCCTGCTTTGCTTCTCTGCCCTGACCGCGAACAAAGCTGTGGGGCAGGCCCAGCCTTCGTTTGATGTTGCCAGTATCCGTCCCAGCAGCGGAGAGGTGAAGTTCGAACACGACGGCAAGACCGAAGCAGCGCATGGCACGCTCAGAATGCACGATGTCACCGTGAGCACCTGTATCAAGTGGGCGTATCAAATTTCTCAAGCGCAAATCCAGGGGCCGGATTCGCTGACGCACGTGCACTACGACATCATGGCGAAGACCGACCCGGACGCGACGGAGAAGCAGATGCGGCTGATGATGCGCACGCTGCTGAGCGACCGTTTCAAATTTGCGTTCCATTTCGAAAAGAAGGATCTCCACGTTTACAGCCTTGTGGTGGCGAAAGACGGCGTGAAGATGCATCCCTCCGCGCCGGGAGGGACGATGTTCCGGGAGAACAGTGCCACCGGCATGGTGGCGCGGTCGATCACGATGCGCCAGCTTGCGGATTATCTCTCGGACCCGTTGAATGCGCCGCTTACCGACGAAACCGGCTTGCAGGGGCCGTACGATCTGACGATTGACTTCACGCCGTATGTCGACATGGAACGATCGGATATCCGGCCCGATCCCGTCGCGGTACTCAAGGCGGCTCTGAGAGGCGACCTTGGCCTCGACCTGATCAAGGGGATGAAATCGGTCGACGTGATGGTCGTCGACCATGTTGAGCCGCCGTCGGCTAACTAAAGGGTAATAGCAAATAGAAAGGCCGGCGATGTCGTCGGCCTTTGCTGTTGGCTTCGATAGAAGTTACTTCTTCTCACCCTCGTTCAGCTTTGGCATCTCGTTGCCTTTGGGCAGCGTGATGAGGCCTGTGTCGGCATAGGTGAGGAGCTTGGCGCGGGTGTCGGTGATGTCGAGGTTGCGCATGGTGAGCTGGCCGATGCGGTCGCGGGGGGAGAAGGCGGAGTCGGTCTTCTCCATGGAGAGGCGCTCGGGATGGAAGGTGAGGTTTTCCGAGGTGGTGTTGAGGATGGAGTAGTCGTTGCCGCGGCGGAGCTCGAGCGTGACCTCGCCGGTGACGGGTTTGGCGACCCAGCGCTGTGCGGATTCGCGGAGCATGATGGCCTGCGGGTCGAACCAGCGGCCCTGGTAGAGCAGGCGGCCGAGCTTGCGGCCGTTCTCGCGGTACTGCTCGATGGTGTCCTCGTTGTGGATGCCGGTGATGAGGCGCTCGTAGGCGGCGAAGAGCAGAGCGAGGCCGGGGGCTTCGTAGATGCCGCGCGATTTGGCTTCGATGATGCGGTTCTCGATCTGGTCGGACATGCCGAGGCCGTGGCGGCCGCCGATGCGGTTGGCTTCGAGCATGAGGGCGACGGGGTCTTTCAGCTCTTTGCCGTTGAGCGCGACGGGCCAGCCTTCTTCGAAGCGGACGGTGACTTGCTCGGGCTTGATCGCAACGTCGTCGCGCCAGAAGGCGACGCCCATGATGGGCTCGACGATCTTCATTGATGTCGAGAGATGCTCGAGGTCTTTGGCTTCGTGTGTCGCCCCGAGGATGTTGGAGTCGGTCGAGTAGGCCTTCTCGGCGGACATCTTGTAGGCGAAGCCGGCGCGCTGCATGAAAGCGGACATCTCGGCCCGGCCGCCGAGCTCGTCGATGAAGGCGGAGTCGAGCCAGGGCTTATAGATTTTGAGGCCTGGGTTGACGAGCAGGCCGTAGCGGTAGAATCGCTCGATGTCGTTGCCCTTGAAGGTTGAGCCGTCGCCCCAGATGTTGACGTCGTCCTGCTGCATGGCGGTGACGAGCATGGTGCCGGTGACGGCGCGTCCGATGGGCGTGGTGTTGAAGTACGTGACGCCGGCAGTGGAGATGTGGAAGGCGCCGGACTGTAGGGCAGCGATGCCTTCGCGAACGAGCTGCGCGCGGCAGTCGATGAGGCGCGCGTTTTCAGCACCGTACTCGAGGGCCTTGCGGGGGATGGCGTCGTAGTCGGTCTCGTCAGGCTGGCCGAGATTGGCGGTGTAGGCGTAGGGGTGCGCGCCGTGGAGCTTCATCCAGTGCAGGGCGGCGGAGGTGTCAAGGCCTCCGGAGAAGGCGATGCCGACCTTCTGGCCGACGGGAAGATGTTCAAGGATGACTGACATGAAAGATTTCTTCTCTGAAGTGTGGCGGCGTAGGCTCTGATTTCAGCTTTGATTTTACAGGCCATCCGCGACGGGTTGTCGCCAGCCGCACATCAATTAGAGTGGAACGATGCCGGGCGCGGGACATCGCGGACAGATTGCTGCGCGGGTTGTGCTCGGACTTCTGCTTGCGGTGAGCGCAGTCTTTTTCGTACTGCATTTTTTTCATCTCACGGCCGACTTTCCCAACCACTCGCCGTGGATGGACTGGGCAAAATACACCGATGAGGGATGGTACGGCGATGCGGCGATCCGCCACTACCTGACCGGCCACTGGTACTGGAGCGGCGACTTCAATCCTGCAGTGGCGCTGCCGGTGTGGCCTGCCATTGAGCTGGTGGTATTCAAGTTCACGGGCGTCTCGCCGACGGCGGCACGGGCCCTGACGCTCTGCGTGTTCGGGCTGACGCTGGTGCTGTTCTATGTGCTGCTGCAGAGCGCGGCGAGGAGACTCCATCCGCACACAACGCCGCTCGCCGGAGCGATCTGCGTGCTGTTTTTATGCCTCAGCCCATACGTTTACGCGTTCGAGCGTATGGCCATCCTTGAACCGCTGCTGATTGCGCTCACGGCACTGGCGCTGCTGGTGGCCTCGTGGATGAAGCCCGGACAACGGCGCTGGGTCAGAATCGGACTGGCGGCCGCATTGGGCGTATTGATTCCGACGATCGTGCTGACAAAGACGACCGGCTTGTTTCTGACGCCGGCCGTCTTCTACATGGTGTGGGCGCGCGCGTGCTACCGTCCGCGGGAGCATTTGAAGCTGGCCATGCCGCCGGCCGCCCTGGGGTTGGCGCTGTGGCTGATCTACTTCTTCGGGTTCGTGCGGCCGCACTACCTGGCGGACTATCAGTATTTGTTTTCGGCGAATGCGTATACGGGCCTGGAGCTACAGCCACTGGCGACGATCGTGCTGAATGCAATCGGCGACGGCATGTGGATGGGCCATGTGCTCTACCCGGCGTTCTTCGTTGTGCTGGGGCTGGCGCTGTTCTGGAGGCCGCGGTTGTTTGCCGATCCGCTGTTCCCTTCCCTTCTGCTGTGGGCGGGCGGATATTTTGCGTTTCTGGTCTATCACAACAACCTGCAGCCTCGGTATTACCTGGTGATCGCGGTGCCGATCACAGCGGCAGTGGCGCTGGCGCTGGACAACTTTCGTGAGGCCCGCGGCCGCGTGGAGACAACGATCCTCTCAACACTGGTGTGCGCGACGGTGCTGGCGATCGTGATTCCCGATGCGATGCTCGAGGTCGATTTCATCCGGCATCCGACCTACGAGTTTGAAGCGGCGGCGCAGGCGATCAAGCGAATCGTTGATGCGGACCCGAACCACTCGCATTTGATTCTGTCGATCTCCGGCTCGGACCTGACGCTGATGACAGGGCTGCCCTCGATTGACGATGACTTCGGGACCTTGAACCTCGATGAGCGCGTGGCGAACTATCACCCGGGATGGTACATCGCATGGAATGAGCTGGACGACGACAAGGCCGATGCGATCACGCCGTTGTACAAGCCGGTGCGCGTGGCCGCGTTCCCGGCGCTGGATGATCCGGATAGAAATCTGCTGATCGTGTACAGGCTGGATCCGAAGCAGCCGACCGCGCCGGTCGCTGCGCCGAAACGGCATATACCAAAGGCGCTGCAGACGAAGATGGGGCAGCAGCCGGCGACGACGCAGTTACAGCACTAATTGTTAGTCGATCTGGAAGTTCACTCCGACATTGAGATATACGCTCACTGGGTTACCGTGGCAGGTTGCGGGCTGGAATACATACGTCAAGACTGCCTTCGCGGCCGCTTCATCCAGCCCGAGACCTACCGGCCGCATGACCCACACATCTGTAGGATCACCTGCTTTATCGACGACAAGGCTCACAATCACATTTCCGTTCAGCTTCGCTCTCCTAGCATCGTCGGAAAAGTGAGGGTCGGCACCGCGCAGAAGCTTCGGCGGTTGTACCTGGGCATCCTTGCTTGCCTCGACTTTGCAAGCGGCTTTTCCGCTGTCGGCACAATCGCAAGCCTTCGTCGCTTGAGCGCTCCTGGACGGCCATGGATTATCGATTCGGAAGGGAATTGATTCCTGGACCGGCTTTGGAATCGCGGCGAGGGCGTCGTCGATCGACGCGAAGAAAAGCGCTTGACGGACCGAGGCTAGGGCCTGCTTCGGATCGGCACTCCGCAAATCCACTTCGATGTTTACCTTGGTGGGTTGACCATACAGTGCGATTTGTTCAGTTTTTTCCCGGACGACGCCGTGACGAGTACAGCGTAGCGTTAGCATCTGTCCCTTCAACTTGATTGCATCGACCTTGAAAATTCCGAACTCCCTCCACTGCGGCGGCTCTAAAACAAGACCGGTATCAGCCCATGCAGCTCGCACCGTCTCCTCGCCGCTGAAGTTTCTGAGTACGAGTTGCTGACTGGCCAGAGAAGACTTGAGCGTGTTGGCCATCTCTCTGGGAGATTGGGCGCAGGCTAGCGTCGCACAGAGAAAATACAGAAGGGCCCCGATGATTCTTCGCATGCGCAATATGCTACCGCGTGATCCGAAGAAGCGAGATTGATTCAATTCGTGCTGAGGCCTTCCGTATACTCAGCCCATGCACTCTCTTCTCGCGGGTGGGATTCGCGGATGACAGGAATTCAGAGCCTCGAGGCCCGCGCAGCGCTGGGCGCGAGCTTTGCGACGGCCGGCTACATACTGGCTTGCAGCCGGCGCATTCAATCCGTCGCGCAGAACAGCTTCGACCGCGCCGTGAACATAGCGTTTATCGGCAGCCGCCTCGTTTTGTACGTTGTTGTGTTCTTCGTTCTGCACCTCGCGGTGCGGGGCGATGTGCCCACGTTTTATGTGCTGCCGGCGCGCGCTGCCCTCGCGCATAAGCTCCCGTATATCGATTACCCGACAAGCTATGCTCCATTGCACGCAACGCTGGACGGCGGTCTGCTGCTGCTGTGGAACTCGCCGCTGGTGATTCTTCTGTTTGCAATGGTCGTCGAGTGGTTCCTGCTGCCGGTGTGGCTGCGCGTCTCGCGGCTGTTTCTTTCTGAGGAGAATGTGCGCATTGGGGCGGTGTTGTATTTGTGCAGCGCGATGAGCGTCATCTTTGTGACGATCGATGGACAGGACAACGTGGTGCTCGCGGTGCTGCTTGGGATGGCGCTGCTGCTGTTGGCGAGGAATCGCGCTGCATTTTCAGGAGCAGTGCTCGCGGCCGGGGCAGTCATCATCAAGTTTCTTCCGCTGCTCTTCGCACCGGCGTTCTTTCTTGTGTCCAATCGCCGATGGCGATGGCTGCTGGGCTTTGGTCTTGTGCTCGTCGCGGGCTACGGATACTTTGTGCTGCGGCATGTGCCCATTCTGTTTCCGTTTTATTTTGAGCACACATCGCGCACAGCGAGCGACCTGCCCTACGTCGTCGAGGCAATCGCCAACTACACGCCGCCCAGCATCGTCGAGGACGCAGTACTGGGTGGGACGCTGCTGTTTGTTCTTGCACTGCTGGCGCGGATCGGCCTGCGGCGGCCATCGCGAGACGCTGCCATCGAAGTCATCGCCTTCGGCTGTGTTGCGCTGAACCTCGCGCTGGTGCTGCTGTCGCGCAAGTCATGGCCGGATTACGTAATGCTGACGCTCTTTCCGCTCGGGCTGCTGATGGGACGCGGAGGCCATCGCCGGCTCCGGCTGGCGCTGTTCGCGGTGTTCAATGTGATTGCGGTCACGACGCACAGCATGTGGGCGACAATCTTCAGCCAGTTTCTTGCTGGGCCTCTGCACGCCGCGTTGCGGCAGGGCGTGCCGGTGGCGTGGGTATTTTTGATCACGCAAATTCTGCTGGTGGCCGGCTATGTGTGGCTGCTGGTCGAGAGCGTGCAGGCCATTCGCCGGGCAGACGAACCGTCGGTCACCAGAGCGAGTGCAGCGTCTTGAAGCTGACGTCGAGGTAGAGATCGACGGTGACGGGTGCGCCGTCTTTCGTGGCGGGTTGGAACTGGTACTGCTCGACGGCGGCGATGGCGGCTTCGTCCAGGCCGAGGCCCGCGGGACGGGCGATGCTTACGTGCGAGACTTTGCCGTCGGCGTCGAACCAGAGGTAGAGCTTCACACTGCCGGAGAACTGCTGCGCGTTGGCCAGATCGGTGAAGGCCGGATTGTAGGCGCGGATCAGCGTTGGCGGTTTGACCGGGCCACCAACATGCATCACGGGCTGCTCGCTCGGCGGAGCGGTGTTGTCGTCCGCGGGCTCCGGCTTCGTGTAGCTCTCCTTCTGGAGCGTGGGTGCGGGGCTCACCGGAAGGAAGTGCTGCATGGCGTAGGCCTGCCAGTAAGAGGGCAGCGACGGCGCGAGGCTGGCGAGGTCGCTGGCGAAGATAGCGTTCAGGGCGTGGTCGTAGCTTCCGGTGGAATCTGCCTGAACCTCGACCGTGATCGCGCCGGGATCCTGCTCGGTCTTGGCGGGAACGCGTCGGATCTCGTCGTCCGGGAGAAACTCGAGCGCCATGCGCTGGCCCTCGATGATCATGGAATCGCCGTTGAAGCGGACGGCGCGAACGTCGATGCCGGCCTCGGTGAACGGGACGGTGTCGGCGGAGCTCTGGAGCTGGCCCTGGCTGTTGAACTTCAGGTTTTCGCTGGCCCAGAAGCCACGCAGAAACAATTGCTTACCGATAAGTCGCTCTGCGATGGCCTGCCCACTGGTCTGGATATCGGCGCCAAATGCGGCCGCTGCTGCCGCCAGAAACAGAGAACTCACCAGAACGGCGTGCAGTCGTCGCATCCTCACCTCGCATGAGCCCCGAATCATCTGTTCGTTGCGGTCTGGAATAGTCTCGTTGCCCGAACCCCCCAAGGCACTCCCAGCTTTGGGGGATGGGGCGACCCGTTGGCGGAGCGGCCCGGCAGGCGCGGGCCCTGAAGTCGGACGATGAGCCGTAAAATGGAGTGAAGAAAGCCATGAAGCTGCTGGATTCCATCACCGATGCGTTCATCATGACGTTGGGAATCACACCTCCCAAGCCGGACCGGCGAAGACGGGCGTCCTATTTCATCGGCGGAGCGCTGTTCTTCGTCCTGGCGGGCGTTGCCGGGCTGTTTGTCGCAGTGATTGTGCATCTTCTGCACCGCTGAAAGTGCGCCGTGGAGATAAGCCCGGAGTCCCCAGATTTCGCCGACTCGGCTGGGGCGGATTTCATTGACTTCCGCTCTTGTTCTCTATAACCTGAAGACTCGCGCAGTTCTGCGCTAGCCCTTGGTGCGCCGGATTTGGGCAGCGTTGAGAAGGCGGCCAGGACACTGAGGCGAGGCTCTTACGGCCGCCCCCGCTGAGTCCCGGTTCTTCCGGGCTTAATGTTCGGCCAGACTCTTAGAAGCCCCGCTCCCCGGCCTCGTTCTATCAGCCGGGTCCCGGCCAGCCTGCTGGTTGGGGGAGCATCGGGCTCTGTGCGCCACGAAGCAACTCCGGCCCTGGCATGGGCAGTCGCCGCAGCAATTGTGCTGCGTGCGGCTTGTCGCCCGGCTTGGCTGGCCCAACCTTAGGCACAATATCTTCGCGCTTCACGCCGGCCACGAAGACGGCAGATTGAAGGAGTAAACGTGAATCTGAATCAGACAACGACGATTCCCAACGGCAAGGACGTCCAGCGCAAGTGGTTTGTGCTCGACGCCAGCGGCCAGACGTTGGGCCGGCTTGCCTCGCGCGCCGCGAATGTTCTTACGGGGAAAAATAACCCGCTCTACACGCCTTATCTCGATATGGGCGATCACGTCATCGTCATCAATGCCGAAAAAATCCACGTGACCGGCATGAAGGCGGAGCAGAAAATGTACCGCCGCTACACCGGCTTCCCCGGCGGCCTGCGCGAAGAGGGCTTCACGAAGCTGCTTGCACGCCGTCCCGAGAAGATCGTCGAAGAGGCGATCAAGGGCATGCTGCCGAAGTCCAAGCTGGGACGCCAGATGGCAACCAAGCTGAAGGTTTACAAGGGCACGGACCATCCGCACAAGGCCCAGCAGCCCACCGCGCTCAGCGCCGCGACAAATCGATAGACGAACGGGATAGAGGACAAAGTTTATGGCAGATCTGATTCAGTACTACGGAACCGGCCGGCGCAAGAGCTCGATTGCTCGCGTCTTCCTGCGGCCCGGTTCGGGCAAGTTCACCGTCAACGGCCGTGAGTTCGAGCAGTACTTCGTGACGCCGGCGCAGCGCGCCGCGGCGAAACAGCCGCTGGGGATCGCGGACATCAACGAGACCTTTGACGTCATCACAACAGTCAAGGGCGGCGGTGTGGCCGGACAGGCCGATGCCGTCAAGCTCGGCATCGCCCGCGCGCTGATGGAGTTCAATGCGGAGCTCCGCAAGGCTTTGAAGAGCGAGGGCATGGTGACACGTGATGCCCGCGGCAAGGAACGCAAGAAGTATGGCCAGAAGGGCGCACGCGCTCGCTTCCAGTTCAGCAAGCGCTAGTTTGCAGTGAATAGTGAATAGTGAATGAGGCCTCATCGTTCTGAGTCTTTGCTTTATTCACTGCTCACGAATCACTAATTCACTCGAAGTACCCAGCACCACCCGCCGGCATCGTGTCGGCGGCAAGGAACTAAATCTCCCAGCCCAACGGGATCAATCGTCTGTCGCCTAGGCCGTCTTCCAGTCAGAATCCGGCCGGACCCACAGACAGCGATGCCCAGATAGGAAAAGTTATGGCAAGCATCACGATGAAGGAGCTGCTCGAAGCCGGCGTTCACTTCGGGCACCAGACCAAGCGATGGAACCCGAAGATGAAGGAGTATATCTTCGGCGAGCGCAATGGCATTTACATCATCGACCTGCAGAAGACGCTGAAGATGTTCAAAGAGGCGTCGAAGTTCGTCACCGACCTGACTTCCTCCGGCAAGCTGATCCTGTTCGTCGGCACCAAGCGCCAGGCGCAGGATGCGATTGCCGAAGAAGCTACGCGCGCGGGCATGCCGTACATCAACTCGCGCTGGCTCGGCGGCCTGCTCACCAACTGGGTGACGGTGCAGAAGTCGGTGAAGCGTCTGCAGGAGCTCGACGACATGTCCACCGACGGCCGTTACGATCTTCTGACCAAGAAGGAAGTCATCAAGTTGGAGCGCGAGCGCAAGTCGCTCTCGACCAACCTCGCCGGCATCAAGAATATGCGCCGGCTTCCTGATGCGATCTTCGTCGTTGACTCCAACAACGAAGCCATCGCCGTCTCCGAGGCCCGCAAGCTCGGCATCCCCGTGGTTGCTGTTGTGGACACCAACTGCGATCCAACCGTGGTCGACTACGTCATTCCCGGCAACGATGACGCCCTGCGCGCCATCCGTCTCTTCACCACGAAGATCGCCGACGCCGCCTACGAGGGAACGCAGATGGTCTCCGACAAGGCCTTCGCGCAGGAGTACGCCGACGTCACACCGGCCGCCGCAGAGTCGCACCTGCTCGGCGAGGACGAGGACGACGTCGCCCGCAACGAGATCCAGGTCTCTGCCGGCGCCGCGGCCGACTCCATCGAGGATACCGAGGACGAGGACATCGACCTCAATGCGGCGCTGGGCGGCGGCATCCGCAAAGCTCCGGCCGCAGAGACGGACACTGAGACCGAGAACTCGCCGGTTGAAGCAACCGCCTAAGCACCACGCAACACTCTATCGGGAGAGCGTGGCTGCCTGAGCGCCACGCTCTTTCTGCATCGAGCGCCTCCGCTGCGCTCTTACTGATTGACTGATTGGAAGGAAGAATTATGTCTACTATTGAAGCTGTGAAGATCGACGCCAAGCTCGTCAAGGAACTCCGCGAGAAGTCCGGCGCGCCCATGGGCGACTGCCTGAAGGCCCTGCAGGAGGCCAAGGGCGATATGGAGGAGGCGTTCGTCGTCCTCCGCAAGCGCGGCATGGCGTCCGCCGCGAAGAAGGCCTCGCGCACCACCAACGAGGGCGCGGTTGGAACCTACATCCACGCCGGCGGCAAGATCGGCGTTCTGCTGGAGCTCAACTGCGAGTCGGACTTTGTCGCTCGCACCGAGGACTTCCAGGAGCTGCTCAAGGACATCGCCATGCACATCGCGGCCGTCGACCCGCGTTACATCGGCAAGGATGAAGTGACGCCTGCCGATATCGAGCGCGAGAAGGACATCTACCGTTCGCAGGCCGCGGCGACCGGCAAGCCGGCGAACATCATCGAGAAGATGCTCGAGGGCAAGATGTCGAAGTTCTACGAGGAGGTCTGCCTGCTCGAGCAGCCCTTCATCAAGGAGCAGTCGCTGACCATCCAGCAGCTCATCTCGCAGAAGATCGCCAAGCTGGGCGAGAACATTTCCGTCCGCCGCTTCGCGCGCTTCAAGATCGGCGACCCAACCTACACCATCGCCCAGTCGAAGCCGCCCGCGACCGAAGACGCCGCGTAAGCCACGCAACGGGACGAAGCAATTACCAAGCCCGGACATCAGTCCGGGCTTTTTGTGTTTAGCGAGACAGTGGAGACGGCTCAGCTGCGCTTTGAGCTCTATTGCCGCTCATACACGAGCGTGGACTTTTCATTCATCTTGCCTGGCACCCAGTTTTCTTCGACCAGTGTCTTGCCGTCGGCGCTAACAGTGCGGGTTCCTTCCACCAGCACCTTGTCCTTATACTTCACGGCAAAATGTATCTTATTCGGGCCTTCGGCCTTGATCGATTCGGTGACGCCCGGAGGAATGGTCGGCCCGGTTACGGGCAACGCGCTTCCATCCATGTTGCCCTGAATGGTCTCTTTGTAGTCGGGGCTGTAGATCTTTATCCAGTTACCCTTGGTTTGAATCGCCATCGTGTCGGTCGCGCCTTCGGACTTGACGCTCATCCACTTGCCGACGAGGCCGGTCGTTCCGGAGACCCTCTTGTAAACCTGCGTGTAATCCGAAGTTGTGCCATCGGGCCGGATGTCCGTCCCGTGTGTCGTTAGAGTTTTGTTGTCGGCAGAGAGCGTGTCGTGCGATCGGCCAATGACCTTGTCACCGGCCTTGTCCACATAGCTATAGCCCGCGCTGGGCGAGCCGGTGCAGGTCATCGTGCGGTCGGCGATGACAGGGTAGGCCTTGCCATCGCAGGCGAAATCATAAGCAATGGTGCTGCCGTTCGAGTAGCGCATCATTCCATTGCCCATCGCCTCAATGGTGTAGGTGTCGCCGGTCAGCTTGCTCTTGGCGGCGTCCAGTTTCCACGTTCCGTCCCAGGAGGATGCAGCAGCAATCGACGGTACAGATGCCAACGCGAACGCCGCGCAGGCACAACAAAGCAATCGTTTCATAGGATCCTCGGCAATTAATTTGGTTTTGTTAAGGCCCGACGTCTGCGTCGAACGCAGTCGTGCAGCAGGATTCCGAGAGGTCTCCAATCTGCTCTCCAACACCACAAAAGTCAAGAAGTTGGGATCGCTTGTCCTGCGTTGCCGAGCGCGCATGCTCTAGGCTGCGGTGCGCCGCCATGCGCTAGACTCGCAACATGCCGAAGGCCGGCTCCGCTCCCAACTCATTCGCAGTTCCTGGCGGCGAGATTTACCTCGGCGACAACCTTCCGGTTCTGCGCGAGCTCGCGCCGGGTTCGGTGGATCTGATCTACGTTGACCCTCCATTCAACACCGGAATCGAGCAAAAGCGCACCCGCATACGTGCGCAACGCAGCGCAACCGGTAGCCGCAATGGCTTCGGGGGCGCCCGTTACGACGTGGAGCACCTGCCGTCACCGACCTACGCCGACAGCTTTGACGACTACATCGAGTTCCTTCGTCCGCGTCTGGTCGAGGCGCACCGCCTGCTCAAGCCGACCGGCTCGCTGTTCCTGCATCTCGACGCGCGAGAGGTGCACTACGCCAAAGTGATGCTGGACGGAATCTTCGGCCGCGACTGTTTTCGTAACGAGATCGTCTGGGCCTATGACTACGGTGGAAAGCCGCGTGACCGCTGGCCGCAGAAGCATGACAACATCCTGTGGTATTCGCGCCAGCCAAAGGGATACACGTTTCACTACGACGCGATCGACCGCGTTCCCTACATGGCGCCCGAGCTGGTGGGGCCCGAGAAGGCCGCTCGCGGAAAGATTCCGACCGACGTGTGGTGGATCACCATCGTGCCCACGAACAGCCGCGAGAAGACCGGCTACCCGACGCAAAAGCCTTTGAAGCTGCTCGAGCGTATCGTGCGCGTGCACTCCAGTCCCGGCGATCTCGTGCTGGATTTCTTCGCCGGCAGCGGGACGACTGGACAAGCTGCCCGCAACTTAGGCCGCCGGTTTCTGCTCGTCGATGCCAGCCGCCAGGCCGTCGACCTGATGCGCAAGCGGCTGGCTGCTGCTCATCCTGCCGCAGACGCGCACGCTTCCTCCGGGCGTTGACTGTCTGGCTTCTCTGCGACCTTCGCGTCACTCGAAAGGTACTAAGCGGCAAGTCAGTCAAAGCCGATTTCCTCCTATGATCGTCGCAGGGGCCCCATACACAATCCTCGCGGAGGAAGTGAATGTCAGCTAGCTCGCTGATGCCGCACGCCGTTTGCTGGCGAACGGATCAGCATCTGATCTGGACCATGGCGCTCTCGAACGCCGTGACGTTTCTCAGTTACACCACCATTTGCATCACGCTTCTTCTGCTCGCGCGGCGCACGCGCAAGATCATTGCACGCGACTGGGCTTACTTTCTCACCGGCTTTGCACTGTTCATTGTCGCCTGCGGATCCACGCACCTGCTGGAGGTGGTCACCACCTGGTCGCCGGTCTTCTGGGTTGACGCGTGGACGAACATCGTTACGGCGGCGATCTCCGCCTATGTCGCGGCGCAGCTCATCCGCCGCGGAAAGACGATCGCCTTCGGCGTCAACGACTATGCGGGCCGCCTCGCGCGCACCGAGGACGAGAACGCCGAGATGCAGGAGAGCCTGCTCACCGCGCAGAAGCTCGAGGACTGGAACCGCATGTCGGCCGTGGTGACGCACGAGATCGGCAATCCGCTCGAAGCGATCCAGAACATCCTCTACCTTATCCGGCAATCTGAAGTCGCGACGCCGGAGATCATACGGCTCACTCGCATGGCCTCGCAGGAAGCGGACCGCGTACTTTCGATCTCGCGTTCGACGCTCGCGTTCTTTCGGCAATCCAGCACGCCCGAACGCGTGGACCTGCGCTCCGCGGCGGACAGCGTGCGCTTTCTACTCGACTCGATTCTGAAGCGGCGCGAGATCACGCTGAACGTGAAGAGCTACGGCGAAATCAGCGTGGAAGCATTTGCCGGAGAGGCGCGGCAGGTATTGCTGAACCTTGTTCGCAACGCGTGCGAAGCCTCACCGCCCGGCGGCTCTCACGTCACGCTCACGCTCGCCGGGCTCGCAGAGTTCGTGGAGATCAAGGTGACCGACGAAGGCAGCGGCATCGATCCGGCTTTGCTGCCTACGCTGTTTCACTTCGGCCACACAACCAAAGGCGCGAAGGGCAACGGCATGGGATTGTGGTCCGTCAAGCACATCGTGGAAAAGCATGGCGGGACGGTCAGCGTGACCTCGCTTCCCGGCAAGGGCACGACCTTCGTTGTTCACTGGCCGCGGCGTGTCAGCTCACGGCGTGGGCGGACGCCAAGCTCCACGGAACGTCGGCCGGTGGAGGCTTCGAGCAGTTTTCAGTGAACTCCCCCGAGAAGGCCGATGAATCGGTGGAAGCCCTGTTGCCGCGCCGCGGTATTGGCCGCATTCGCATCGGGAGCTTCGCCGGCGCGCATAAAGCCATGTCCCGCGCCCTCGTAAATCACCGGCTCATAGGTCTTACCCGCAGCCTTCATCTCCTCCTCGGTCTTCGGGACCGTCGCCGTAATGCGCGCGTCGTTTCCCGCATAGAAACCGTAAACCGGGGCGGTAATGTTCTTCATCAGCGCTGCCGGCGGAGGCGGACCGTAGAAGACAAACGCTCCGCTCAGATCATGCCGGTACGTCGCGAACAGAAAACTCTTACCTCCACCCCAGCAGAAGCCCGCGACGTAGAGTTTGCCGCTGGCCGCAGGAAGTTTCTTCCCATAATCAGCAGCAGAGTTAAGATCGGCGATCACCTGTGAATCGGGTAATGAAGAGACAGCCCGCACCACCGCACTCTGATCCGGAAACGCCGCCGTCCCTCCCGGATGCGCGGGAACATACGGAAGCCCATTGTCCTGCGCGTCCATCATGCCCGGATGATCACCGTGATATTGCTGCGGCTGTTGCCCCTGTTGCGGGATCGCTGGAACACGGAACATTGCCGGGTGGATTGTCGCCAACGCCGCGACCGCAGCGTCCGACTGGTACGCGAGCCGCACTTTCACAGGCTGGCCGTTGCGTCCATCGTTTTCCACGATAGCGACAGCGGGCTTTTGGTCCGGTCCGCAATCGATGGGCCCACACGGCGCGTTCACCTGCGCCCATAGCGCATGCAGCTGTACCTCCGCACTTTGCAGCGCAGCCGAAGATTCGTGCGGCGTCTCCGGCAGCTCCATCCGGGACGTGACGCCCACCGGTCCAAATCCGCTGAGCAGGTCCGGCTCGACAACGATGTAGCCGGCGCCGGCAACCTCGTCCGCCATCTCGCGCGCCCAATCGCTGAGGCCGAAGATCTCGTGAATCATCACGACGACCGGCGCCTTCTCTTTGACCTCCGGATACACCACCCACGCGTTCAGTTGGCGTCCGTTGGGTTCGGTAATGGTCACATACTCGCCGTGGCGCGAGCTCTTGGCGAGATTGGCCTTCGCCCAGTCCTGAGCCGAAACACTCGCAGTTAAGAACGAAGCTGTGCCAACTAACGCGACAACCGTGCCGATTCGTCTCATGCGAGCGAGTCTACGACCGCAGGAACGCTGCCGCCAAGCTGAATCAGGCAAAAAGAAACAGGCGCGGATGTGATCCGCGCCCATTCTGCTGCTTTGTAGCGGCTTACTGCTGCGAACCCGCAAAACTGACCGCGAGGTCACCCACGACGGGAATCTTGTACCACTGACCCTGGCTCGCCTTGATCAGCGCAATGAGCCAGAAGATAAAGAGCACGAGGTCGATCAGCCGGTGGATCAGGAACAGCATCCACCAAAGCAGGTGGAATCCGATCATCCCCAGCACTGCAAAGACTATCCCGATCACGACTGCCACAACCGTCAACGCGATGCATTGCCACGCATGGAAGCGTACAAAGCGGTCGCGGTTATACGGCTCCATCACCAGAAAGATCACTGCCGGAATAAACGTGATGTACGAAATGGCCGCGGCTGCGTTGCTGCTCAGCCCCTGCCCTGCCGCCGGCGGGGGAGGAGGCGGAGGATATTGCGGTCCGCTGCCATATCCAGGCGGCGGGTTCGGCGGCGGAGGTGGATACCCAGTGCCCGGAGCGCTGGCGTAGCTGCCCGGAGGCGTCTGCGGTTGGCTGCCATAGACTGGAGCGTATCCCGCGGGCGGCGCACCATACTGCGGTGGAGGCGCAGCCGGAGGGACGTCTTGCGGGGGCGGCGGCAGTGGCTCCAGAGACTGTGCCGGCGCAGCGGGGGGCTGTGACGGGGGCACCGTGCTCCAGTCGCTGGCCCCGCCCAGACTGCTTTCCTGTCCCGCCCCCTCAGCTCCTGCGCCCGGCATCTGCGTATCGTCGCTCATTCGTGTCCCCCCTTAAGTCATCAGCCCGTTCGTGGCGCTTGCACCCGTGCGGGCGAGACTGGCTTCGCCGCTCGCCCGCGCTTGGTCAGAATGTTAGCCCAATTGTCTGTCTCAGGGCCGGTAGCCGGACTGTTTGGATGCAAACTCGCTAATCACCGGCAGCTTGAATGCCGAGCCCTGCGATGCCTTCACGATGCAGAGAATCCAGCACACAATCAGAGCAAGGAAACCGAGCGCGCCAACAATCCAGCCGAGTATCGGGACAATCCACACAAATCCCAAACAAATCCAGACGATCGTCAACCCGATGCACTGGAAGGCATGGAAGCGAATGGACGGCTTTTGATTGTAGGGCGCCATCACCAGGAAGATGATCGCGGGAATGATCGTGACGTAAGCCAGCGCACCGGCCGCGGTGTCACTCAAACCTTCTGTGGCGGCAGGCTGCTGGGCCTGCGCGTATCCGTTGGGATAGCTGGGCGGCGGTGGCGGGGTCTGTTGCCAGGATGGTCCGGTTGATGGCGGAGGAACATCCTGCATGGGCTGCTCGTTCATACTGCCTCCTTCGGAGTCCCCGGCCGCCTTGCTGACCAGGGCGCATCGCGATCGGCGCAAACGCAAACGCGGCCAGGATTCCCGGGCCGCTGTTTACATCGCCGATTCGTATGTGCAGTCCTTCTACCACAGAAGTGGCAGAGCAGCGAATGAGAATTCGCGTCGCCGCGCGATCATTTTGATCGTCGCGGCGAATCAGGGCTCAGCGATTGTCGAGGAAGGAGCCAACGATTCCGCCCAACACCGCTCCTGCGCCCACGTCGCGCACCGTTTCCTCGCGATTGTGCGGCAGATAGGGTTCCAGAGCATGCGCCAGATTCGCGAGCGGAAGCGTCTGCAGCCACACGCGGCCGGGGCCGGTCAGCGCCGCCAGAAAGATGCCGTCGCCACCGAAGAACATGTTGCGGATGCCCTGGATGCGCGTGATGTTGAACGCGACGTTCGACTGAAATGCCCCGACGTGCCCTGGATGAACGCGCAGGGTTTCGCCAGCTTGGAGGTCGCGAACCACAAGCTCCCCGCCCAGTTCGAGCCATGCGGTCCCATATCCGGAGACTTTCTGCAGCAGGAAGCCGTCGCCTCCAAAGATCCCAGCGCCCAGCGACTGCTGAAATCCGACACCCAGTTGAATCTGCGGCGTGGCGCAGAGCAAGCCGTGGCGGTGAATCATGAACTCCTGGCCCTGACCGACCTCGATCGGAAGAATGTGCCCGGGAATCTTGGTCGCAAAGCCGACCTCGCCCTGATAGCCCTGCGCGGTGTACTCGGTCATGAACAGGCTGCCACCGCCAACGACACGCTTGATTGCGCCAAAGAATCCGCCGCCCCCCATCATCTGCGTGTGCGTCGTCATGCTGATGGTCTGCGACATCCAACTCAGTTCGCCGGCCTCGGAGATGACACTTTCGCCCGGCTGCAAAAGAACTTCCAGGACGGGCATGGTGGTTCCAACAATTCGGCTCTGCATTGACTGTTCCTTTCCGGCACTTGCCCACACGAAGGCATCTGAGTTTGCCTTAAATCCTACGCTCATCGGCACGCACGAGTTCCATCCCAGCCTGCCGGGCCCGCTTTTTTCTGCTGCTACCATCGTCAACAATGCGATTCGAAGCGGCTACAACGGCGCAGCCCAAAACAGTACCCCGGGGAACACCCAGCCTCGCACTTAATCTGCTTCTCGCAGTTCCCTTTTTAGTCCTCTGCTACGTTCAGATCGCCCACCACGTCATGTGGCGCGACGAGCTTAACGCGCTCGCCATAACCTGGGCCAGCCCAACGATCCCTTCACTCTTCTGGCACATCCATCACGAGGGCCATCCCTGGCTCTGGTACATGATCCTCTGGATCCCCTCGCGATTCACGCAGTCGGTGCTGGTGTTGAAGTTCGTCCAGGCCATCGTCAGCACGGCGATCATCCTCGTCGTCGCGCTGGGCTCACCCTTCCGCCTCTGGGAAAAAGCGCTGATCCTCGCCGGCTACTTCTTCGTCTTCGAGTACACCGTGATCTCGCGGATGTACGGCGTGATGCTTCTCCTGCTCGTGCTGTATCTATGCCGACGCAACCAGCATCCCGGCCGCCCCATCGTCTGCGCCGTGCTGCTCGGCCTGATGGCCAGCGTCGATACCATCGGCATCATCCTTTCGCTTGCGCTTCTTCTGGAGTACGCAGCTGCGCTCTATCGTCGCGGGAAACCTTTGTTCACGCGCCGCACGGGAGCAACCGCCGCGCTCGTCTATACAGCCATCACGGGCTTCGCCATCTGGACCGCCAAGCCAGCGAAGGACGTCAGCTGGCGAACCACCGGCAGGCCGTTCAAAGATGCCCGCAGTCTTTCGCATCTCTACAATGCATTCCTGCGCTACACCGTGTTGCCGTTTCTGCCGGTGAAGAGCCCGCGCAGCCACTTCTTCTGGAACCCGGACATTCACGGCGAGCTGCTGCGCTTCACCTTCCCGATGCTCATCATCCTCGGCCTCCTCTGGTGGATCTTCCGCGGCCGATGGAACCTTCTTCTGCTGCTGGCATCCACCATCGTCGCCGGCACGCTGCTTGGGCATCTCATCTATCCCGGCTCCGAGCGGCACTTCGGGATCGTCTTTCTCGCGTTTCTTGCAGGCCTGTGGATCATGCGCGCCGAGTCACCCACACCGCTCTTACCATGGCCGGCCTATGCGCTGCTGGCCATCTCCGCCGCGTCCAGCATCTGGGCGCTCATCGGATCGTGGAAGCATCCGTTCTCCTATGACAAGGCCGCCGCCAACTGGATCGTCCAGAACCATCTTCAGCAGATGCCGTTCGTCGCCGAAGAGGACACGAGCGCGGTCTCCGTCGCCGAGTACATGCACCGCCCGGTCTACATGATCGAGTGTTCCTGCGTGGACACCTATCTCCTGTTCTCCTCTCGACGCGACAACTATACCGACGCGGATGCGCCCGCACGCATCCTCCAGGCGGCGCATTACTACCACAATCGCCCGCTGCTCTTCATGCTCGTGCATCCCATGAAGCCCGCCGAAGCAGCCGGTCTTGAGCACGAGGGATTCACAATCGCGCCGCTGGCCAGCTTCCACGACGCCGAGGAGATCGCCGAGAACTTCTATTTCTACAGGCTGACGCTCCAGTCCCCACCATCCGCGACTACCCAATGAAGCGCCACGAAACAGCAGCGTCAGCCTGCAAGTTCCTGCGGTACTCTTAGCGGAGCGCATGCCCACACCCACCCTCAGCGTCGTTGTTCCCTGCTACAACGAGCAGGAGAGCATTCAGGCCTGCCACGAGCGTTTGACCCAGGTTCTCGTCAGCGCCGGCGAGAGCTACGAGATCGTCTACGTCGACGATGGATCGCGCGACCAGACCGTTGCCCTGCTGGAGCAGATTCAGCAACGCGATCCGCACGCCGTGCTGGTGCAGCTGTCGCGGAACTTCGGTCACCAGCCTGCTGTCACCGCAGGGCTCACCGAAGCGCGCGGCGCCGCCGTAGTCATCATCGATGCCGACCTGCAGGATCCGCCCGAGCTTATCCCGGAGATGCTCGCGCTGTGGCGTTCCGGCTACAAGGTCGTATACGGAATCCGGCAGACGCGCGACGGGGAAACGCCTTTCAAGGTCTGGACCGCCAAAGTGTTCTATCGCCTGATCAATTCGCTCTCCGATGTTGAGATCCCGCTGGACACCGGCGACTTTCGTCTCATCGATCGTGTCGTCGTCGATATCTTTCTCGGCATGCCGGAGAGGCATCGCCTGCTGCGCGGTATGTGGAGCTGGATCGGATTTCCGCAGGCGGGCCTTCCCTACAAGCGCTCTCGGCGCTTTGCCGGAGAAACCAAATATCCGCTGCGCAAGATGCTTGGCCTCGCGCTGGATGGCATCGTCAGCTTCTCCGTGTTTCCGCTGCGCCTCGTCACTGCGCTGGGATTCCTTTCGGCAGGCGCGGCGTTCCTCGGAATTGTCTACACGCTTTGGGTTCGGCTGTTGACCCACTCATGGGTGCGCGGCTGGGCCATGACCTTCATCGGCATCCTCTTCATGGCGGGCGTGCAGATGCTTTGTCTCGGCATACTCGGCGAGTACATCGGGCGCATCTACACCGAGTCGAAACAGCGGCCGCTGTTCATTCAACATGCGGTTCGCCGTCCGCGGCAAAGGGATGTCGAAGAGACTGAAAGATGAGCGCGGCCAACAAGTGTAGGCTGGGAATCAGTGATGACCGCATCCTCTGAGCCGTCCTCCCGAAAATTTAACATAGGGCGTTTGGAACTTGCGGCGATCTGCGTGATCGTTGCGGCGTATGTTATCTGGCTGCTCTTGCTGCCGGCCTTCCCGACGGAGGATGGGCCCATTCATCTCTATTACACGCATGTGCTGAAAGCGCTGCTCTCCGGCCACGCGAGTGTGTATACCGGTTTCTATCGCGTCAAGCATCTGCTTCCGCCCTATGCGCTCTATTACTACGCGCTGCTCGGCCTGTCGTATTTTGTGCCCCTGCTGATGGCGGACAAGATCATCGTCTGCGCGTATTTTGTCTCCTTCGTCTTCGGGTTCCGTTATCTCGCGCGCGCCGTTGGCGTAAACGCCGATGCGATGACGCTCTTCGCTTCCCTGCTGTTGCTCAACTGGCCGCTGGGGATGGGCTTCGTGAACTTCTGTCTGTCGCTCTCGTCCGCCTTCTGGGCTGTCGGTCTCTGGTTGCGATTCGCAGGCAGAGCCGGCGGGGTACAAAGGATCCTGTTTGTCGGGCTGGCTGTCGCCGCCATGTTCACGCATCCCGTGCCGCTGCTGATGATGTTGGGCGCCGCCGGACTCGAGTTTCTGGTTCGGATCATTCGCCACAGCAAAACATGGCGCACGCTTCCGCATCTTGGCGCCGACGCGCTGACTTTGTTCGCCGCTGCATGCACGCTCGGCTATGTGAAGCTCTTCACGAACAGCAGTCCGCTGCACCAGACCGCCTTGGATGAACAGGGACGCACCGGGCTTGCGCTGGTCGCGAACAATGCGATGACCTACGCGGAAGAAAAAGGCGTCGCATTTTTGCTCGGCCCCGGAGCCGGGCTGCGAACCTATCGAGTGATCCTGCTGCTCGCGCTGATTGTGCCGCTGGCCATTGCTGTGTGGCAGATTACAAAGAACCGGCGTGGCCGCCACTGGACGCTCGCAGAGGCCGTGCTGGTGGTGGCCGCGGCCAGCCTGTTGCTGCTGCCCTTCATTCCTCACGATCTCAACGGCTCACACTTCTTCGCAGAGCGTCTGCTCTTCGTCGTCTGGATTCTTCCGATGTTCGCCGCAAGCGGAGGACTGAAATTCAGCCGCGCAACGCGGCTATCCGGGATCGGGTTTGTCCTCGTCAGCCAGGCAATCACTCTGTTTCTGGCTAACGCGAAGCTGAGGCCGGTGGCTGACCTGATTGCTGCTGCAGATAGAGGGCCCGGACAGGTCGCCGCGAAGCGCGGAGAGCTCGGATTGGTACTTGAGGATGGGCGGCGCGCCTCGCCTCCGCCGGGCCTGGGCTTCAACCCGTTGCTTTGGGGAGCCGTGGACGTGGTGAGGCATGACGATGCCGTGATGGTGAACGCCCCCTGGCTGGATCTGGCGATTATTCCGCTGGGCGCAGGCCCCAACCTGCCGGTCGATGGCCTGAAGCCGTCGGAGCTGGAGTTCCCTTCGATTCTGCGCAACGACCTGATGACGGAGCCGGAAGTGCGGCACCGATTGCTGTCGTCCGTGAGTTTCGTCCTCATCCAGCAGGCCTATCGGTCGCCGGCGCAGACGGTGGATCCGCTGCTCGCTGCGGGCAACGGCCGTTGGGACTGCCAGACACCCGAGTTGGGCTGGGTCAGGGTATGCCGCGCGGATCGCTGAGAGACCCACACCTAGTACACTCAGACTAGACATGTACAAGCGCGTTCTTCTCAAGATCTCCGGTGAAGCCCTGGCTGCGGGCCGGGGTTTTGGCGTCGATGCCGTCTTCATCAACGAGATCGCAAATGAGATCGCGCAGGTCGCCCGGACCGGATGCCAGATTGCCATCGTCGTAGGCGGCGGAAACTTCTTCCGCGGCGTCTCCGAGCAGGCCATCCATATGGACCGCGTCGCCGCCGACCACATGGGCATGCTCTCGACCGTGATCAATTCCCTGGCGCTGCAGGACGCCATCGAGAAGACCGGCCTGCATGCCCGGGTGATGAGCGCGATTGAAATGCACGAGGTTGCCGAGCCGTATATCCGCCGCCGTGCCATCCGTCATCTGGAAAAAGGCCGCATCGTCATCCTCGCTGGTGGCACCGGGAATCCCTACTTCTCGACTGACACCGCTGCCGCGCTGCGCGCCATGGAGATCGGTGCTGAGGTGCTGCTCAAAGCCACCAGCGTCGAAGGCATCTACACCGCCGATCCCAAGAAGGTCGCCGACGCGACCAAGTTCGACACTATCACCTACATGGAGATCATCAAGCTGGGCCTGCGCGTCATGGACACCACCGCCGTCTCGCTCTGCAAGGACAACAATCTGCCCATGATCATCTTCTCGATGCGCGAGATGGGGAACATTGTGAAGGTGGTACAGGGCGAAAAGCTGGGGTCGCTGGTTACGGCCTAGCGGGTTTCGAAGGCGGCAACAGGACAGCGGAAAGCGTAAACTGGAGCCATGGGCATTACGCGCCAGCAGGCTCTCGATTGTTTCGCATCGGACGACCTGATCGGCATCGGCATGGAAGCCGACGCGGTCCGCCGCAAGCTGCATCCCGAGGGCGTGGTCAGCTACATCATCGACCGGAACATCAATTACACGAATTTCTGCACCGAATACTGCACTTTTTGCGCGTTTTATCGCCCTTTGAAGGGCAAATTGGCCGCCGAAGGTTACATCCTCGATTTCGACACGATCTACGAAAAGATTCGCGAAACGGTTGAAATGGGCGGAACAGGCGTGCTGATGCAGGGCGGAATCCACCCGGATTTAAAGATCGACTGGTTTGAATCGCTTTTTAGGGGCATTAAACAGCGTTTTCCCGAGATCTGGCTGCACTGCCTGAGCGCGAGCGAAGTGCTGGCGATTGCGGAATATTCAAACCTCGATCTGCGCACAGCCATCTCGCGGCTGCGCGACGCCGGGCTCGATTCGATTCCGGGCGGCGGCGCAGAGATTCTGGACGATGAGGTCCGTTTTCGCATCGCAAGGCTGAAATGCCGCACAGAAGACTGGGTTTCTGTGCATCGCACGGCGCACGAACTGGGCATGCGAACCACGGCAACGATGATGTTCGGGGTCGGCGAAACGATGGAGCAGCGTGTGAACCACTTCGACGTCATCCGCCGACTCCAAGATGAAACTGGTGGTTTTACAGCATTTATCCCGTGGAGCTTCCAGCCGAAGAATACGGCGCTTGGCGGACGCGGATGGGATGAAGCGACCAGCGTGGAGTACCTGAAGACACTGGCCATCTCGCGCATGTATCTGGACAACATCGAAAATGTGCAAGCCAGCTGGGTCACGCAGGGATTGAAGGTGCTGCAGATGGGATTGCGCTTCGGCGGCAACGACGTGGGTTCGGTGATGCTGGAAGAGAATGTCGTGCGCGCGGCCGGAACTTCGAACTGCACCACCGAAGAGGAGTTGCGGCGGATTATCCGCGACGCCGGCTTCAAACCGGTGCAGCGCGACACGCTGTACCGGACGATGTTCCTGAACTGACGCCGACCGTGGAACAGAGGCGTTCCGCGTGGAACATTCATTCTTATGTCGCTAATAAAGGTGGAAAACGCAGTTTTCTGTGGATTGCAACTTCCATGAGGGCGTTTATCGGCGAGCACCAATTGCGGCATCACACTCTCGTATCATCGCAGTTTCCTGTTGCGCGTTCGTATTATCGGGCGTGTTCGATTCGTGATGTACTTCCCTCGAAGGAAACCAGGCCGTCCCTCCTCTTTATGTCCTCCCAAATGACGAAGCTTCTCTCTTTTGCAGCGGCACTCGCGCTGTGTGCCTCTTCTTTGTACGCTCAGACCTCCGGCGGATTCCTTTCGATTCGAGTATTGAACAGCAGTACGGGGCGGCCCGTACTGGACCCGACCGTGACGGTGAACGGGCATTTGATGGAGGCAAATGGCGATGCCTTCACGATTCCCGCGGGCACGCAGTCGATTATGGCGCGGGCACCGGGATATCGCGCGGTGACGGTCTCTACCGCGGCTGTGCGCAACGGAGCGATCGAACTGCATCCGTTCGCGGTGCACGCGCTTTATCTTTCGGAGTACGGCATCTCCTCGTCCATCCTTCGCGACTCGGCGTTCGAGATCATTCGCGAGGGCGGTGCCAATGCTCTGGTGGTGAATATCAAGAGCGACCACGGACAGCTGGTGTACCCGAGCGCGATTCCTCTGGCAAAACAGATCGGCGCTCGCAATGTGACGACTATTCGCTCGCTGCCTGACCTAGTCAACAGCGCGCATAAGCAGGGCATCTACATGATCGCTCGCATTGTGACGTTCAAGGACACACCGCTGGCAACATCGCGGCCGGATCTCGCGATTCACCTGGCGAACGGAGCACTGTTCAAGGACCGCGAAGGACTTTCCTGGACTGACCCGTTCAAGCCGGAGGTGCGCGCATACAACATTGCCATCGCCGTGGAAGCGGCAAAAGCCGGGTTCGATGAGGTGCAGTTCGATTACGTGCGCTTTCCGGATTCGACGACCAAGCTGGTCGTCAGCGGGCCGACGGACGAACCACATCGGATCGAGGCGATCACCAGCTTCCTCGCGCAGGCCCATGCCGCGCTGGTTCCCTACAACGTCTTTCAGTCCGCGGATATCTTCGGCTATACGTTCTGGAATACGAACGACACGGGAATCGGCCAGCAGATCGATCATCTGAAGACGGCTGTGGACTATCTCTGCCCCATGCTCTATCCCTCGGGTTTTGCGCATGGGATTCCCGGGCATGCGAAGCCGCTGGCCAGTAGCGCCGACATCCACGACACGATCAAGCTGACTCTGGACAATGGAATCAAGCGGACCGACATCAATCCCTTGCGGCTGCGTCCGTGGCTGCAGGCGTTCCGGGACTACGCCTTTGGCGGATTGGTTTTCGGGCCGGAGCAGGTGGCGACGCAGATATCCGCCGCGGACGCCGACCACACGGACGGCTGGTCGCTGTGGAATCCGCGCAACCGGTACACGGATATCGGACTAGTACGCGAGGCGGCTGCAACCCAAGCCAAGGGAGGTTCGGCCACCGTGCAGAAGTCCCCAATGGAGACCTTGCCGCCGGGCGCAAGCCGCTGAAAATACGGCGGTCACCGGCGTTCGCGGCGTCGGAGACCTCAGGGTATTCGCGTAAAATGGGCGAAGCCGACACCTTTTGGGAGCCGCAGCCCTGACACATTCCATCCATGCTCTCGCGCTGTTGCTCGCCGACCAGCACACCTTCGCGCACTATTGGAAGACCCACTACACCGACCACACCTTTCGGGGCGAGTATCGCTGGAACGCCTTCGACATCAGCCTGCTGGTGCCGTATTTCGTGGTGATGGTGATCCTGGCGTTTTACGGGATTCATCGCTATCAGCTGGTGTGGCTGTATTACCGGAACAAGCGCAAGGCTTCGCACTCGCACGAGCCACCGGCGCGGTTCGCGGAGGATGACCTTCCGTTCGTCACGATCCAGCTTCCGATTTACAACGAGCAGTTTGTCGTCGATCGCCTGATCGACGCGTGCTGCCGCATTGAGTACCCGCGCGACCGTTTTGAGATCCAGGTGCTGGACGACTCGACGGACGAGACACAGGACGCTGCGCGCAGTATTGTGCAGCGTTATGCGACCGGTGTGGAGGGATTGCCCCCGCAGCCGATTTTTTATCTGCACCGGACGAACCGCCACGGATTCAAAGCCGGCGCGCTGGAAGAAGGACTGAAGAGCGCAAGAGGAGAGCTGGTTGCGATCTTCGATGCGGACTTCGTGCCGCCGCCGGACTGGCTGCACCGCGTGGTGCATCAGTTCACCGATCCGGGAATCGGGATGGTGCAGACGCGCTGGACGCACTTGAACCGGAATTACAGCTTTCTGACGCAGGTAGAGGCGATCCTGCTGGACGGTCACTTTGTGCTGGAGCATGGGGGACGCTCGCGCGCCGGAGTGTATTTCAACTTCAACGGCACGGCGGGGATGTGGCGGCGCAAAGCGATCGAGGAAGCGGGCGGATGGCAGCATGACACGCTGACCGAAGATACCGACCTGAGCTATCGCGCGCAGCTGAAGGGATGGAAGTTTAAGTATCTGCAGGATGTGGAGTGCCCGGCCGAGCTGCCGATTGAGATGACGGCGTTCAAGACGCAGCAGGCGCGCTGGGCGAAGGGACTGATCCAGACGAGCAAGAAGATTCTGCCGTCGGTGTTTCGCTCCAAGGCGCCGCTGCACACCAAGATTGAGGCCTGGTATCACCTGACGGCAAACATCAGCTATCCGCTGATGATCGTGCTTTCGACACTGCTGATGCCGGCGATGATTATCCGCTCGTACCAGGGGTGGGTGCAGATGATGCTGATCGATTTTCCGCTGTTTATGGCGTCCACGATGTCGATCTCGAGCTTTTATCTCGCCAGCCAGCGCGAGTTGTTTCCGCGCACGTGGTACAAGACGTTTCTCTACCTGCCGTTTTTAATGTCGCTGGGAATCGGGCTGACGATTACGAATACGAAGGCCGTGCTGGAGGCGCTGTTCGGCATCAAGAGCGCGTTTGCGCGCACGCCCAAGTATCGTGTGCTGAAGAAGGGCGAGCGGTCGCAGGCGAAGAAGTATCGCAAGCGGCTGGGCATCGTTCCGTGGATCGAAATCCTAATCGGCTGCTACTTCACGGCGACGGTGTGGTACGCGGTGAGCACGGAAAACTATTTCACCGTGCCCTTCCTTCTGCTGTTCGTGATCGGCTACTGGTATACGGGGTTGCTGAGTTTGTTCCAAGGACTCTTCGAAGGGCGCGGACAGCGCGGCGATGCGATGCATGAAAAGCCGTATCCGGTGGGTGTGTAGCGCGGAATGGCAAACGAAAAGAGCCCGCTTCCGCGGGCTCTTTTTATTTGCATGCGAGACAACAGCTAGAACCGCAGACCGAACTTCACCGGAATGTACGTGGTGTGCTGGCTATTCTGCGGGAAGTAGTTGTTGCCGGTGTACGTGTCGACGGTCGCAACCGTTACGCCGGGCTTGTACTGGTTGAAGGTGTGAACGAGGCGGACTTCGGCGAAAAGCCGCTCGCTGGCGAACCGCGAGAACTTGTAGGTCAAGCCAAAGCCGCCGTCGATGCCCGCCGCGTTTGAGGTGTAGTGATCGATGTTTTCGTTCGCCTCGTACAAATAGCAGCCGTAGTAGTAGTCGCACTCCTCGCCTTCGGACGGGAGGGTGAAGTTGGCGACCTTGTGATAGAAACCGAAGCCACCGGTGACGTAGGCGCCAATTCCTTCGCCGGATTTGAGGTTGACGATGGGCTGCAGCGAGAATGACCAGATGTGGCTGTTGGCGCCCAGATTGCCCTGGATGCCGTAGGAGTTCGTGGGATCGTAGAGATAGGCCTGATTGTTGATGGTGGCCGAGGTCATGCCGAAGTGGTCATAGGCGAACTCGAGGTTGACGCCCACGAGACGGTTGAACATGCGGCCGCCGCCGAATTCGAGTCCCCAGCCGGTGGTCAGATAGTTGGACTGCGTGCCCGCCGGCATGCCGAAACCGCCGCCAGCGTAGAAGTCATACTTCGGCGATCCGTCGGCGTTGGTGTTGCCGCCGCGGTAGCGGGGACGTCCATAGCGCTGGCGGCCGCCGCCGTACTGCATCGCGTTCAAGAAATCGAACGGCTTGGTGGTGACCGCGGAGATCTGCGTGTCGGGCTGGGCGGCGTCGCTGCTCGAGTAGTCCTGGATGGAGCTCGAATAGGCGAGGCCGGTATCCGCCGTCTGAAGATTCAGAATCGGCTCCTGAGCGGAGACGGTGGGGGCGAGTGTTGCGGCTGGCTGCGGCGTCTGGGCCTGCAAAACGAATCCGCCCGCCGCGATGAGTGCAACCGTGGCCAGCGTGCGGCCGCCTAACGAGATCCATCGAGCCTGGGTCTTTGACATACCTCTGTACTCCTTCGAAGCTAAAGGGAGAATTCCTTCACCCTGTAAACACGGTATCAGGACGGTTGTTGTGGTTTTTTGACCAGTAAGCCGTTCTTACATCGTAGGACGGGCAAAGTTCGTCCGTGGATGCACGTTTATGCCTCGCCCTAAGATGCTTATGACATTTACGTTTCCCCGCCGACATTTGCACGCAACTGGGACCCGAACTTCCCGTCTAATGGACAAAGTTCTACGTTCTTCCTCTCCATACGCTTTGAAATCCGTTCAGGACGGTGGTATTGGTCTCTCCGCGATCTTGCACTCGAATTGTGTGTTGTGCCGTGGGTCTTCTCGCGCTGTGCGCTCGTGATTCCAGTTGGGCGCAGGATCTTCCGGAAGCCCCGTCCTCGCTAATCGCCCATGCCATCCCGCGCACGTTTCCTGTGCCCGACGCCTCGGCCGTCGGCCTCTTTGATGGTACGGCCAGCTCCAGCGTAACGGATTTGGGAGTCGAGGAAGAGGTTGCGGGGGATCAAGCTCAAACAGGGGCAGAGACGCCGGCGACGGATTCGACCTCGAAAGAGAAGCAGAAGCAGCCGGTGACCCGCGATACGGGGACCCAACCGCATCGGATTCTGGGGCTGATGCCGAACTATCGCACGGTGTCGGCGGGCGTGGTGCCGCCGCCGCCGGGCTTTAAGCAGAGCTTTGGGATTGCCACGCATCAGGCGCTCGATTACTCGACCTTCATCTTTCTGGGCTTCACCACCGCGTCGGCCTACTGGGAGGACTCGCATCCATCGCTGGATACGTACCACGGCGGGAATGCTGTGTTCTATGCGTATCTCTGGCGGGGCTTTTTGGATAAAACGGACCAGACGTATCAGTCGGCGTGGATTCTGCCCACACTGCTGCATGAAGACACTCGCTACTATGCGATGGGCCACGGGTCCAAGTGGAAGCGGCTCGGCTACGCGATGTCGCGGATCGCGATCGCGCGCACCTACTCGGGCCACTGGACGCCGAACCTCGCGGGCCTGGGAGGAAAGGCGGGCGCGCAGGCGGTCTCCACCTTCTATTATCCGCCGACCTCAGAAAACTTCAGCGTGCTGGCCACGAAGTTCGGCTATTCCTGCGCGCGAGACGTCGGCTTCACAGTCTTCCGCGAGTTCTATCCGGACATGGCGATTCACTTCCTGCACCGCAATCCCTAACGCGGTTCTCGTTACACTGACGAGGATGTCGGTTTCCGCCAATTTTGAACGCATACGCAACGAGATTGCCGATGCGTGCGCGCGCGCGAAGCGGGACCCCGAGGCGGTTGCGCTGATGGCGGTCAGCAAGATGCACCCGGCTGAGTCCATCCTTGAGGCGTATGCGGCGGGCCAGCGGTTGTTCGGCGAGAACCGCGTGCAAGAGTGGCAGTCGAAGATCGTGGAGACTTCTTTGCCGGACCTTGAGATGCATCTCATCGGGCCGCTGCAGAACAATAAGACAAACAAAGCGGCGGAGTTGTTCAGCGCGATCGACACGCTCGATTCGTCCAAGACGGCAGAGCGGCTGAACCGCGCGGCCGCAGAACTCAACAAGACGATCCCAGTGCTGATCGAAGTAAAGCTTTCGCCCGAAGAGACCAAACATGGTTTGGCTCCGGATGAACTAGCGGGACTTCTCGACCAAATTGCACCGCTCGATCGCCTCGTTGTGCGCGGTCTGATGACGGTCCCCCCATGGAGTGAGGACGCGGAGACGGCGCGGCCGTACTTCCAGCGTCTCCGCCGCCTGCGCGACGAACTGCAGCAGAGACATCCGAGCGTTACCGAGCTCTCCATGGGCATGACGAACGACTTTCGCGTGGCTATCGAAGAGGGATCCACGACTGTGCGCATCGGGACAGCCTTGTTCGGGAAACGAGTCTACGCATGATTGTTCGTGCGATCGAGGGCGGCTGCATTCTCTCCGTACGAGTTCATCCCTGCGCCAAACGCAATTCGATCTCCGGAACACTTGGCGATGAGCTGAAGATTTCGCTGACCACACCGCCGGCGGATGGCCGGTCGAATGTTGCACTCACAGCATTGGTTGCAGAACGCCTTCGGCTTCCCCGTCTGAGCGTCGAGATCATCAGTGGCGCGACGAGCCGCTCCAAGAAACTGCGTCTAACGGGCATCACAGCAGCGGAAGCGGAGAAGCGTCTGCATAGCGAGGAAGCCTAGCCCGCAGATCGAATTTCAGCGCTTCCATAGCAGCGCGATCCCGACGAGCAACGCAGCGAGCCCACCGGTGAATAGTCCGGCCATCCAGGAGACGAGCCGAACCTCAGGAAAGGGGGCGCCGGCCTTGGCGAGCTCGTGCTGCATGACTAGATGCGACGCCGCCAAGGCCGCGGCGCCGAAGACAACAAGCACCAGAGCCGCCCGCCAAACGATTCGCATGGTTCCCAGTTTACTTGCCTGTCACCTTCGCGTTCGGCGCGACGGTCACGCCCTGACCTTCTGCGGCGCTCACCGTCACGTGATCGAACGTCACATCGGCATACGCGATGCGCAGGCCGGTCTGCGCCTGGATATCGACGTTGCGCAGCGTGATGTTTTTTACCGGTGCCTCCGGCAGGCCAACGATGACACCGGCCGTCTTCGATCCCGTGGCTTTCACGTTCTCGATGGTGATGTCGTGAAAGAGCGGTGTGAGCCTTGTGATGGGGGCGGCGGCGACAGCGCCTTCGGGAAAGATCTTCGGGTAGTACTCGCTTACAAGGATTGCGAACTTTACATTTTTCATTGTGAGGTCTTTGAACACGATGCCCGACACATCGGCGCCGCGGTCGCGGTTGGCCTTGATTCTGACACCGTTGTCGGTACCGTCAAACGTGATGCGTTCGGCCGTCACGTTCTGCACTCCGCCCGCAACCTCGCTGCCGATGGAGATTCCGTGGCCACGTTTGAAGGTGCAGTCGCGAATGATGATGTTCTTCGACGGTGCGTCGGGACCGGGGGAGTTGATCGCACCGGATTTGATCGCAACGTTGTCATCCCCGGTGTCTGAGGTCACGTGCTCGATGAGCACGTTGCTGGAGCTGAACGGATCAATCGCATCCGTATTCGGCGCTAACGGCGGCGCGAAAATTTTGACATCGCGAATGACAACGTCATCCGCGTAGTACGGCACAATCTGCCAGAAGCCGGAGTTCTGCACGGTGATGTTTTCGATGCGCACGTGGTTGGTGTGATCAAGCACGATCCCCATAGGCCGGGGATGATCGTTGCCCAGCACACCGGCGTCCTTTACGCCGCGTACATACTCCCACCAGATGTGCCCGTTCCCGTCAATCGTTCCACCGCCTGTGATTGTCACATTCTCGGCATGGGACGCTCTGACCAACGGCTGCACTGTTGGGTTGCGCGCGAATGTCGTATGGGGAAAGTCCTGGCGGTCCGGCGAGCCGAGCAGGACTGCGCCTTTCTCAACGTCAAGCGTGATGTTCGACTTGAGCAGGATGGGCCCGCTAACGAAGGTTCCACCGCTCAATGTCACGGTTCCACCGGCGGCGTTCGACGCACAGGAGTCGATTGCTTTCTGGATGGCAGCCGTGTCCTTGGTGACGCCGTCGCCCTTGGCGCCATAGGTTCGAACATCGCAAACCTTCGCCGCATGGGCGGCGACGCAGACGAATCCCGTTGCGACAATCGATGCTGCCGCGAGAAGACGCATTGTGTTGCCCTCCTAAACCTGTCTGACAGGCTGTTAGAGTACACGAGCGAGGCAAGAAGACGCAAAACGGCCCGGAGTTCTGCGCTCCGGGCCGTTTTCTATTGGGTTGTGAGTTAGCGTTTGACCTTTACCGTCACCGTGGTCTGCGCGGAGGTTCCGCCACCAGATGCAGTGATGGTGATGGTATGGCTTCCAGTCGTCGCGCTGGAAGAGGCGGTGACATTCATCGTCGTCGTGCCAGCCGCCGACAAGGAGCTGGGGGTGAAGGTAATGGTCTCACCGCTGCCCTGACCGGAGGCCGAGAAGGTTACGGCCGCGGTGACGGTTCCGTTCAACGTGATGGTCGAGTTGCCGGAAGATCCTTTGGTTACGGTCAGCGACTTCGGAGAAGCAGCGATGGTGTAACTGGAGACCGGCGAACTGACCGTCAGCGAAACCGTGGTGGTGTGCTGCAGGCTGCCGCTGGTTCCCGTGACCGTAATGGAGTACGTTCCGGGCGTTGCGGTGGAAGCGACGGTGAAGGTCGCTGTGGAGGTCTGCGATCCGCTGATCGATGTGGGGTTGAAGCCGACGGTGACGCCCGACGGCAGATTGGAAGCCGACAACGACACGGCCGACGAGAATCCGCCGATACCGGAGATGGAGACGATGGAATTGCCGCTGCTGCCCTGGGTAACGGTGAGCGAGGATGGGCTGGCCGCGATGGTGAAGTCGGGTGTCTGGGTCTGCGTACCGGCGAGAGCGTTGACCAGCGCCGGCGTGGGGCTTCCCCATCCCGTGACGAGATCGTACCCGGTGACGGCGGAGTAGCTGCCGGAGGTCCCGCTGGTGATGTCGTGGAAGTTGGTTCCGTAGGAGGCGCCGACATTCTGCTGGTAGATGGTGGGGTTGATGAAGCCGGCCGGCGTTTGGCTGTTGGCCGCGAGCTGCTGGTTGACGAGCGCGATGTAGCCGGCCCACATGGGAGCGGCGAAGCTGGTGCCGCCGTACTCGTTGGCGAGGCAGGATGTCTGGTCGGCGCAGGTGTAGAAGGTGAAGTTGGCGTTGGCGGAGACGTCGGGGCCGTTGCGAAGCGTGGTCGATCCTTTGTTGCTGGAGTTGATCACGCCGGCGATCTGCTGCCATGACGGAATGGCGATGCTGTCCGGCGAGATACCGCCGCCGGAGTCCGACCATGCGGTCTCGGACTTCCAGGGGCCGGCTGCGCTGGCGGTCACGAGATCGGTTCCGCCGACCGAGATGACGTAAGCGTTGTCAGCAGGCCATGCGGCGCTCTTGCCGGTCTTCGTCCAGGTGGAGTTGTCACCCGAGGCGGCAAAGAAGCTCTGGCCCTGGGCAGCCATCTTTTCGAAGTAAGGATTCAGCGTGCTGGGATCGGCGGGCGTCCAACCCCAGGAGCAGCCGATGGTCGTTGGCAGCGGGCTGTGGGTGGTCATGGCGCTGATGATCGCGGTGTCGGTCGAGCCGACGTACATGGTTAGACTGGCGAGACCGGGAGCCATGCCGAGCGCCTGCGTCATGTCCAGCGTCTGCTCGGTGTCGTCGCAGTCGCCGCCGGCGCGGTTGTAAGTGCAGCTTGTGCTGGTGCCGTCGGTCGAGAGCAGCGTGATGATGCTGCCGGGGTAGGTCTGGCCGATGTTCTTGTAGTAGGTCTGCAGATCGGCGAGGTCGGTTCCGTAGTACTCGAGGAGTCCGAGATTCTGGCCGGCGCCGGTAAGGGATCCACTGCCGTAATAGGCGGCACGTATGTCGCTGCCGAGGAACGAGGCAGAGGGACCGCTGCCGGTCGTGGCGTGCGATACGAGCTGATTCGCGTCGATGCCCAGGGCGGCAGCGTACGCGGTCTTCGAAACTACCAGCGGATGCGGGATCGAATAGTTATCGAGGCCGGAGACGTGCCAAAGGTTGAAAGGCAGGTCGGTCGTCGGCTCCTGATCCGGGGAATAGAAGTTGCGGTCCTCAGTGGGATGTTTGTAGGTCTGCATTCGCACGTGGAAGGCCGTTTCGACGGCAGCGACAGAGCCGCGCACCTGGACGTCCATCCCGTCCCGGGAACCGCCGGTCACGGTGAAGCCGTTCATCTGCGCGAACTGGACGACTGCGTTGTAGTCGTCCTGCGTGGGACCGAAGCGGGCCGTGAACTGTTGGGGCGTGAGGAAGTGTCTGTAGATCGCGCTGGTGGGATCGTAAACCTGCTGAACGAAGCGATCCAGACCTGCCTGGTCGCGCACCGGCAGAACGATATCGAGATTCAGCATCTGGTTCTGGGGGAGGCGTCCGTTGGACTGCACCTCTCCGTTGCGAACGAGATCGCGAACGTGGTGGGTCATCATCGACTGCGCCTGGGCCGCGACAACCGCCGCGCCAAGCACCGAAAGCGTCATCAAACTGCGCACAGAGTTCCGCACAGAAACTCTCCTTTGCTGGAAGCCCGCCGTCTTTCAAAATTGCGATTGCAAAAACGGGAATTGCGGTCATTCTCAGCGCGCGCGGAGTGACTGTCAATTGGCGAATGACACTCCGAAGTATCTGCCGGGCAACGCCTTTTGTTCTTACATCCTGCGGCTCGGTCGGCGCAGCGACGCAGCGATTTGTCGCCTCACGAATCAGGCGCTCATCGCATTCCAGCAGCCTGCCCGCCGTTGGCCGGCACGTGTTCGCCGCTGGTGAACTCCGTCCACGGGCCTGCGTCCATGTCATGCAGGATCGGCTTCTCCCAACTGAACTCGGGGTGCGCCGCGAAGAACGGAGCGGCGTGGAAGTCCTCTCCGCAGGGATGACCGGCGCGGCCGATGAAGCTCATCTTCGCAGCGAGGTCGGAGTCTGCGACTTTGCCGGTGACGGCGCCGCTGGGAGCGTAGGGAGGATTGCCCCACACAGGCTCACCGACGGGGCTCGTATCCTCATGTCCGCAAAGGCTGCGCTGGTCAGCATCTACTTTCTTCTCGAAGCTGTCCCAGTGGTCGCTGAGGTACGCTTCGGCGAGAGTGGTGTCGAGCTGGCCGTAGTGCTTTTTCATGAACGCATCAGCGGTGACGCGGCGCGCATTCATGCTGCTGGACATGTTGTTCGGGTCGAAGCCGGGCGTGTCGTCGCGAATGACCAGCGGGTCGGCAGAAAAGTTTGAGGAGACGAAGTAGCCGCTCTTCTTCTTCGCAAGCGGGGTGTGATGCAGGCCGAGTTCCAGATAGGCGATTTCGCCGGTCTTGCGGTCGCCGATCAGCCAGGAGTTCGCGTAACCGCCGTTGTTTCCCTTGCGCATGATTGCTGCATACTCGTCGATCGAGGTCGCATACTGCATCGCCTTGCGCGAGCGCACGAACTCGGGGATTCCGTTGACGTCGAACCCTTTGGCCATGGGAAGCGTCGTCTCGGTGATCATCAGGCCGGCGGCGTTCAACCCGAAATCATCCTGGCTGGTGATTACGCCGGGCGTACCATCCATGAGGATGCGCTGTCCGTGCTGCGGAACGATGTCGTACACGATCGTCCAGCGCTCGCCTTCTGCGTACGGGGACCAGTTGCTGTGCGCGATGACGATTTTGCCGTCCTTCGTCGCATTTCCCGTTGCGATGAACGCGGAGCATTTGCCGGGGGCTTTCGCTGCAGGAGGATTCGGCTTGCCCTTCTGCTCATTGACCATGGGAAGGTAATACTGCGAGATCTCCTCTTCGCCGTTGAGCCCCATGATGTCCCAGAGATCGACCTTCGATCCACGCGCACGCATGCCGTCGATGATTCCTTGGAGCTCGGCGCGATACTCCGGTTCAACTTTGGGCCAGAGTACGTTTCTGCCTGCTTCGCGAAAGAAGGCCCAGTTGCTGTTGTAAAGATGCTGCGCCTCGGACCGATAAACGCTGAGATTGTCCTCAATCTCCTCCTTGAGTAGATATCCATGCTGGAAACCGATGTCATGCGGCGTGCCTTCAAGATGCACGTAAGTCCAGCCACCGTCCTTGAAGGTGTACGCTCCTTTGAGTTGCGGTGGGCGAGAAGGACTTTGTGCCAGAATGCCAGCAACAAAGCCGGCGAAAGCTAAAGCGACCGCACAGGGACGAAAGCGCATCGAGCGACCCTCCATAAAGAGTTGCGAGAAGCATGAACTGTTACTGCAGAAGATGGCCGCAGTTTAGCTCTTACGCGGACGAACGCAAAACGAAGAGCTTTCCGGGAGCAATGAATCGAGCTTCGTCCTACTCGTAGGACAGGGCGTCGATGGGATCCTTGCGGGCCGCTTTGAAAGCGGGATACAACGCCCCGAACAAAGCGCCCAGCAGCGCGATCGCAACGGCGCTGACAATCCATCCTGACGTGATCTGGAAGCTGAGGGTAGGGAAACGCGCGTGCAGCAGGGTGCGGAGCACATAAGTGGCCGCGACGCCGAGTATGACGCCGACGACCGCAAGGAGACCTGTCTCGCGCAAGACCACCGAGATGATGTCGCCGCGGCCGGCTCCCATCGACTTGAGGATGCCAATCTCGCGCGTGCGCTCCATCACTGCGGTGTACATCGACTGGAAGATGACGAGGAAGCCAATAATGACAGCAATGCCGATCACCACGCGAAGAGCAATGTTGAAACCCGGCATGCGTTCGGGAGTCAGAGTCGAGAGAAACTCCTGAATGGTCTGCACGCTCCAGTCTTCAAGACCCGGAGTGGAGAGAATCTCCTGGCGTACGGCTTTCTGATACTCAGGCTGATTTTCGGTGCGGAGAAAGAACTCCGCCGCCTTGCCGGGGTTGCCATCGAGCTCGTCCATGGTGTCGAGCGGAATGAATTTGCGGCTGCCTTTGCCGTGCTCGACGATGCCGCAGATGCGGAACTCATGGTTGAGGGTCTTTACAGTGTCACCGACTTTCAGGCCTTTGCCGCTTGCGGCCTGTAGCTCGTCGATGATCATGTCATACGGGTGCTGGAACGGGCCGCCGCTGAGGAAGACGAACGGGCGCAGCGCGTTGTAGCTGGCGAAGTCAATGCCATAGATGTTTTCGAGCGAAGATCCGGCGGTGAGCTTGATGTTGGCAGGCGCGACAACCTGCACATGCGGCAGCTTGCGCAGCACATCGGCGACCCGAATGTCGGCGGCGGCGGCCGAGGTATTCATCAGGGCTGTGGAGGCGCCGGGATGCACGACCATGTCCCAGCCGGCGCCGGTCGTCTGCTGACGGCTGCCGTTCAGGATGCCGAACATGATCGCGGCGATCGAAAGGATCATGGTGACCTCGATCGCAACCGCGAAGCAGCTGATGATGGACCGCAAGGGCCGGTGGACGAGATTGCCAAGAATGAGCTTGTTCATAAGAACTCAACCGATCTTAGAGGGCTTCGCTGTAAGCGTTTCGAAAAGCAGAAATCATGCAGGTGGGGGCGCCAGGACAAGTGAGCGAGGAACGGTTGGCGCCGCTTGGCCGGCAAAGAATGATCCCAGAATCGGAGCGATCTGCGTCGAAAAAAGAGCTGCCGCGATTACCGTGGCGGCTCCCAACCAGGTGAAGTTGATTGCGCCACCAATGCCCAGCTCTGGAGCAACATGGCCGAAGACAAGCACAAGGATCAGACCCCACGGATAGATCCGTAAGTCACCGGATATGTAGTCCGAAACGAGAAAGAGAAGACCCCATAGGAACGGCCCGAGGACAAGAAGGCCGAACCATCCCTCCCAGTGAAACAGCTCCGAGGTTGGGCTGAATGAGATGCCCGTGGTGAAGTCGTCCGCTGATAGGAGACCTCCTATCTCGTGAGCGTAGAAGTTTCCGCCGATCGGAACGGGTTTATTCGGCAGGATGAAGTGGGGAAACCAATTCTCGAAGTTTATGACCATGGGCTCGATCCCGAGCTGATGGCCGCGCTCGGTGTAGGCGATGAGGCCGCTGTCGATCGGCATCATGGTCAAGCGATCAAGCAAACCCTGATTGGTATCGTAATACCCACCCCTCATTCCGTATTCCGTCCGGCTGATCGTTTCGCCGATGCCCGCTTTCTTGCGCAGTGTGACAGGCTGGCTCAGCAGGGACACGCCAAAGACGAGGCGCTCATAGGTAGTCGCGTTCTCCGGAACGGTGGACCGTCCCACCTCGGACAATGGCTCCAGCAGCATGACCGACACGAGACCAAAGCCCACAAGCCCAATGATATGGCGCAAACGTAAGCGATAGCGCGCGCAGCAAGCTGGAATCACCCAGCACACCGCCGGGGCAAAGAGTCCCTGCTTGGAAAAGGTGAGCATCCCTCCGAAGACGAACATGAAGATCATGGCGCCGGCTGTCAGCAAACTGAGGCTGTGCCGGCCCTGTGTCTTTCGAATGGTGCTTAGCACTCCGAGAATGATGCCCAGCGGAAATGTCAGATTGAGCCGGTAGATAAAGCTCACAATGCTTCCACCTCCTGTTGGAAGCACAGCTGCTGCGGGAATCATCAGAATGGCGAAAGCCATGCAGCCGAGACTTGCATAGGTCAGGTTTGTGCGCTCGGAGTGCAGTAGGCCACCGATTCCCCTGCTTTTTCGAGTCAAGGGACGGGTCAGCAGAACGGCGGCGAGCATCGCAGCTACGCTGGCGATGTATGCTGCCATTGTGACCAGCGGCATTTCCAGGTTGGTTTCGGCCGCTTCACCCAGGACAGCCTTCCATACAACGCCCACAAGAACGACCAGGACGACAAACCAGAAGATATAAGCGCCCGATGGCCTGGAAAACCCGCCTGCAGCATTAAAGGCCAAGGTGCTCAAAAGGATGAAAAAGAAGACCAGGGCGCTGAACATCAACTGCGTACGTTCGAGCTGCTGCACGACGAACAGCGCCACCGCGAATAGTGTGGCGTTTCGCAGCGGAATATGTGTGGGAAAAGGAAGGCGCACGCCGTCCTCAGTGTACGAAAGGGTCCCAACTGTGTAAACGCGCGGCTTTGGCCTGTTGCTAAACTTTCAGGAATCGCCCCGGCGGCGCTTCAGGAGGCAGACAGCAAGGCTTGATGCGATGGCTTCGGAGGCGGGAAATCGCGGCGGCGGTGTGCGTCACACTGCTGTGCCTCGCTGTCCGTATCTGGTTTGCGCGGAAGGTCAACTTCTGCGGCACGCCGGACTCCTGTTATGCGCTTGGACTGGCACAGTCCCTGGCTAGCTACCACGCATTTCATGCCTGGTTCCTGTTCGATCTGCAGGTGAGCCATCCGCATATTCCTAATACGGGCTTGGAATACTGGCGGCCCGGCGTCTCGCTGATCCTTTATTTGTTCAGGTCAGTTGGCGGCACGACGCTGCACGGAAGCTTGGTGATCACCGCCCTGGCAGGCGCCCTCTGGGCCGCCGCGGCGTGGTTTGTGGCGATGCGTGCAACGGGAAATGCAAGGATTGCGCTGGCAAGCTATACGCTATGCCTGGTGCTGCCACCGGGTTGGGAAAGTTCACTGACCCCCGATCCCACGCTTTTTTATGCGGCAGCGATCGCATGGTTCCTGGCCCTATTTACCGTGCGGCGACAGGGACTGGCACAAGATATCGTTGCGCTTTTCTGCGTCAGCGCCGCATATATGATCCGCAATGATGCCGGCCTTCTGCTGGTGCCTCTCCTCGTCGTCCTTGTCTATCGATGGAGGGGGTCTCAGGCTGCACGGGTGCGCGGCGAAGCGCCGACGAGGGGGAGCTCTGTCGGATATTGCGTGGCGATTGTCACGGGTTTCTTGCTCGCGCTGGTGCCGATGCATCTGGTGTACCAGCATGTGCTGGGCACGGCGTTTCCACCGGGCGCGTCCAAGGCGCTGTACCTCAATGACCTGAGCGACTTCAACAGCTACGGTTCGCCAGTCAATATGCACACCATGCTCTCCCGCGGTATTGGGCACTTACTGGCGATGCGTATAGGAGCCGTCGCGACGATCGTTTACCGGGTGCTCGCTCTGGTGTTGGGGTATACGGCGCTGGTGTTCCTTCCGGCACTCGGAACGCGAAACGATGCACACAGGAACGAGATCGCTTTGCCCGAGTTGGCAGGCCCGGTTTCCTTCGGGGCAGCGATTCTGCTGGTCTATAGCATTGTGCTTCCGGCGGTCGGAGTGTTTTCCGCTCTCCGGAGCTCGACAGGGCTGCTGCCGGTTGCGTCCGTGTTGGTGGTTGTTGCAATTCTGAGAATCGCCCGCACGAGGCGCCTCGCGCTCGCGCTAACCCTAACGGCCGTTTCGATTTATGTCGTCAGCGGAGTAATGGACGATCGGCGGACGGTCGATCCATTGAACGCCATCGGCGCTACAGATCGAGCTGAAGCGGAGGCCCTGGCTGCCATGGGGGCACGCCCGAACAGCGGCGCGATCGTCATGACGCCGGACCCTGTTCAGTTCTCGGTCACGACGGGCTATCCTGCAATCCCCGTGCCGGGTAATGGGTCAGATGCTATAACGAACGAGGCATTGGACTTACACGCAAGTTATGCAATTCTGGACGGCGATCAGCGGGCTGCGGTGAGAAAGAGTCTTCACCCGGCTGGTTCGGCGACGATATTAGCGCAGCCGGTGATTCTGTTGAAGCTTCCATCGGAGCCGAAACAGCGGTAGTCCCGGGCCTCATGAAAGTTGACCGGCGTATTGTCACCGGTCCCGAAGGAACGGAGAACGTCTTGGGCTTCGGTAGGGATCTTCAACAGCAACGAATCTCGCGTGGTGTGGAGCTGGAGGCCATCGCGGCGAGCACCCGGGTGTCGATCCGTCATCTGCGGGCGCTGGAGGATGAGCGGCGCTCCGACCTTCCGGGCGGCGTATTCAATAAAGGAATTCTGCGCGGCTATTGCGAAGTTGTCGGCCTGGAAGAGCGGGAGTGGTTGGATCGTTTTGTGACCAGCGACCTGAACACCACCTCCGAGCCGGACTGGGAAGCCTTCGCGGAAAGCGTCAAGCAGCACCGGGTTGCGGGGGTGCGGAGCCGCAACCGGCGTTGGTTTGGCGTGCTCCTGATGATCGGGGCGCTTTGCGCATTGGGCTGGGCGGCATGGCATTTTACGGTCAGGCCCCACCTTGGAATGCACTCTCCCCCAGCGGCTGCGAATCGCGCTGAAACCGCACAGGACCAGAGCCCGACGCGACTTCACTACGACTCGGTCTGATACCAGCGATATCCGTGCTTTTGCTCGAAATCGGCTTCCCGGAGCCGGTCGACCACCTGTTTGCGGCGCAGGCTGCCGACGCCTGCCGTAATCAAATCAATCAGCGCGACCGGCGCGACGTAGCTCGCTGCAAAGGAGAGGCTGTTGATGGGAACAATGACCAGCTCGTCCGAGAAGCGGGCCAGCGGCGATAGAGGCGAGTCCGTTACTCCGATGCAGTAGGCGCCGTTCTCCTTTGCGCGCTGGACGCCTTCGATAGTCATGCGCAGGCCGCGACGAAAGCTGACCCCGACAGCCACATCGCGTTTGCCACAGGAGCGCGCAAGGTGGGTCGCCCGCCCGGGACTGGTGGCAATGACCACAGGAAGGCCGGCGATCGTCAGGTGGTACTCCATGTATTCAACCAGCGGCGCAGCCATGTCTCCGCCGAGCAGGAGAATCCGATCGGCCTGATCGATCCGCGTCGCGATGTTCTGGACCTGATGCAGATCCAGTCGCTCCAGCACGAAATCAATGTTCTGCTGGATTTGCCGCCGCGAGCCGCGCAGAAACTTGGGAATCTCCGTGGTGCTGCCGCCAGCCTGCATGCTATCGAGGATGGTGGAGCTGCTGACAGACAGGTAATGAAGGTAGTGCTGGAAGTCCTTATAGCTGTCAAAGCCCAGGGCCCGCACGATGCGTACGACGGTGGCCGTGCCGGTTTCGAGGCGGCGTGCCATGTCCCGCACGTTGAGCAAAACGAACTCCCGCGGGGCTTCCAGCACAGGCCGGATGATCTCCTGCCGGGCTTCGCTGAGCTGTTGCAGTTGGAGAACCATGCTGGAGGGAAAGTGCGGCTGCTTCGGTTCTCTCCGGATCGTCATGTCGGGCCAGACCTCGCGCCTCACGGATTCAGTACATCGCCCGCGGAAGACCGGTTAGACAGAATCTTCCGGGCCGGGTACGGCCGTGGTTCCCAATTGTGAGCCTTGGGTTCACAAGGTACACCAATTTGTGAAACATTTGTACCGCTCAAGAACGGGACCAAATTCAGATGCAAAGGGTACGCAAAATCCTCGCTGAACGACCAGAGGGATCGCACCTAAAAACCTTGCCCACGAGAGAGACGGAAGGACTCGCAAGTGATCGATCCGCCAGTAACTACCGAGTCAAACGCAATCGTTGGTCACATTCCGAGGGAACCCGGAGCAGAATGCGCTTGACACCTCATGGGCGGCAGCATAATGTCTGCTTTAACTCTGAAAATTTGTTCCACGTGAAACAAATGCTCCACCCGGAGTCCTTATCTATTCCGCACGTGGGTCCTTCGACGGTTTTTGCTTGAGTTTCGTTACAACTCCTGGGCGCGCGCCTTTGACGCATTTAAGCAGCAGCAGACAACGGGGACGGTAGAGGGAAGGCCGGTTGCGCCGGCTATCCCGAAGCGCCACCCATAGAAGTCGGCACTTTTAGAAGTTTTTGGAGGCAATAAAAATGACAGAACGCACACGTTGGATGAGGACAGCTCTCTGTTCCGTTTTCATCGCGACGGCGATGATCGCCGCGGGGGCGCAGGACACCAGCAGCGGCAGCATCAGCGGAACGATCACGGACTCGACAGGCGCGGCAATCAAGGGCGCGACCGTGAATCTGATTAACAATGACCGCGGCGCAACGGTGCGCACCGTTACCACGAACGGCTCCGGCTTCTATACGGCGACGAGCCTGCCGCTCGGCACATACACGGTGCAGATTTCTGACCAGGGATTCAAGTCCGAAAATGTCAAGGGACTGGTCCTTCACGTTGCCGATGCGCTGACGGTAAACCGCACCCTACCGGCTGGCAGCACCAGCGAGACGATCAACGTCGAGGCGAGCGCTGTGCAACTGAACCTGCAGGATGCGACGTCGGCGGGCCTGATCAATAGCGAGCAGATCAATAACCTGGTGATGGTGACTCGCAACTATGAGAGCCTGGTCAATCTTCAGCCGGGCGTTACCTTTAGCGGGTCAACCGATGTGCTACAGCGCGGGCCGGTCGGTGTGAACGGAGCGTCGAGCGTTGTGGCCTTCTCGGTCAATGGAGCCCGCACAACCGCGAACAACTGGACGATCGACGGCGCCGATAATCTGGACCGCGGCGCCAACCTGACCCTGTACGTCTATCCGAGCCCGGACGCGATCGCGGAGTTCAAGACGCTGCGCGGTCAGTACAGTGCACAGTTCGGGCGTGACGCTTCCGGACAGATTGACGTCGTAACCAAGTCCGGAACAAACACGCTGCACGGCTCGGCATATGAGTATTTCCGCAACGACTATCTGGATGCGAATGGGTACGCCAACGATTACCTGGGACTGCGGCTTGCGAAGTACCGCTATAACGACTTCGGTTTTACGATCGGGGGCCCAGTCTGGATTCCAAAGGTCTATAACGGCAAGGATAAGACTTTCTTCTTCGTTTCTGAGAACTGGTTAAGGGAGATTACCTACGCCAGCGGACAGCAGGCAATTGTTCCCACGGCAGAGGAGCGCAAGGGGGACTTTAGCAACGACTGGTATCAGAATGCCTCCGGTGGCTGGGTTCAGGGCCCGGTCAACGTCTGCACTGCATTTACGAATAACCCTTCAACGCAGACGAACACCTGTACAGCTGCGGGAACGCAGGTCACCAATATCTCGCCCACAGCACAGGCGTATCTAAAAGACCTTTACAGCGTCATCCCGGTGCCGAATGAGCAGTACGATGTTGCGCACGGTCTTGATCCGCATTCGATCCTTAGCAGCATCCCGAACCGTTATCCCAATCTAGATAGCGTCGTTCGCATTGATCAGCAAGTCGGTAAAAAGCTCAGCCTGATGTATCGCTACATCCACGATACCTTCCCTGACTTTATCGGCTCGGGCACCTTTGTCGCCGTGCCAATTCCGGGGCTTTCCGCGACGTTGTCCAACAACCCCGGGACGCAGCACCTTGGCAAAGGCACATGGATTGTCTCTCCTTCGCTGGTCGTCGACCTCGGGTATGCGTATTCGAACGGCTCAATTTATACGCGCCCAGAAGGAGCGTTGCTGGCGACTTCGTCACCGGACGTGAAGGTTTCATTGCCCTATGCGGATACGGTGAACCTTATTCCGACGCTTAATTTCTCCAGCTTATTGAGCACGCTGGGCGGCGGCGCTGTGTATATCGATCATGGGATTAACCATGAGCCCTTCGCGGACATCACGAAGACTTTGCACAACCATACGCTGATCGCCGGAGTTTCTTATAACCACTACGAAAAAACGGAAAACACAGGCGCAGGAAACAATCAGGGCACATTCGGATTCACGGGCGATCTCATCTATGCCACCTGCACTACTCCAGGTTCAGCTTGCGTCACAGCCCCGTCTGTCGGACAGACGCCGTCGGTCAACGAAGACCAGGCCTTCTCGAATTTCCTGACTGGAAATGCGAATAACGGCTTCTCGCAGCTGAACCGCGAACCAGTGATCGATATCAGCCAAAGCATCTACAGCGCCTATGTGCAAGACAACTGGAAGATCAGGCCACGTCTGACGCTGAACCTCGGCGTCCGGTATGACTACGACTCCCCGTTCGTCGATGCTGCTGGATATATGAACAACTTCGACCCAGCGACGTACTCGGCATCGAAGGCGCCGACAATTACGAACATCGGGAAGATCTGCTTTACCGGCTCCTGCAGCCAGGCGGGCAGCAACGCCGGATTGTCCACCTCGCCAAATCCGAACGCGGATTATGTTGGGGCAAATTACCTCAATGGCCTGATCTACGCGAACCCGAATGCGGCGAACAACAATCAGGCGTCACCTTGGGGCAACCACACGACGCAGACTCAAGCTATTAACCTTTCGCCACGCTTCGGCTGGGCGTACGATGTGTTTGGGAACGGCAAGACGGCGTTCCGGGGCGGCTACGGGTGGTCCTACGATGAGGTGGAGACGAGTTGGTGGGAGTACACCGACTGGTACAACCCACCGGCAACCACAACTTATTCGGCGATCCAGGCTTCCATGGATAATCCGACAGGTGGCACGGCACCCAATTCACCCTCGATTTCACCGGGGAGCCTATATGCTGTACCGCTCAAGCTAGACACACCTTACGTGCAACAGTATTCACTGGATGTGCAGCAGGAGCTCGCACCGAGCTTTATGTTGGACGTGGGATACTTCGGAACCCATGGGACGCATCTGGCTGGACTGGAAAACATCAATCAGATAGTCCCGAATGCGTGGCGCGGTGTGGTAGATCCCAGAACCGCGAATTCAGGCTGCGTAATCCCGGGATACTCAGGTCCGGCATTCATTACGAACAACTGCGACGTCGTGCTGTTCCAGATTAAGCCTTACCTGGGTTATGACGCCATCAATGCTATGCGCACCATCTTCAACTCGAACTACAACGGCTTGCAAGTGAAGACGACGAAGAGATTCAGCGGGCACAGCTATATCGACGCCAACTTCACGTGGTCCCGCAACCTGACAAACTCGTCGGCCGACGAATCCGGCTACCCCCAGAACATCTACAACGTGAATGGCGACTACGGCCCGGCGTCGATTAGCCGCAAGCTCGTGTTCACGGCTGACGGTGTGTGGGAGGTGCCTTGGTATCGCGAACAGCACGGGCTAGTTGGACACGTCATCGGAGGATGGGAGCTATCAGCCATCTATACCGCGGAGTCAGGCCTCCCGCTCACTGCGACGAGCAGCAGCGGCGGCGTCTCCCTCCGCAATTCTCCGGGGGTTACTGCGGTCCCAGCACCCAACAATCCCAGCAACATTGTGAACGATAATGCCGGTCTGGATACATTCGGGGGTTCGGGTGCGGGCCTTCGACCAAACCAGATTGCCGATCCGAACAACGGATACGGCGAGGCCCTCAAGGCCAGCAAGAAGTATGAGCAGGCCACGACACCGTGGTTCTATACCGGAGCATTTCAGGCAACCGACCCATCCAGCCCAATACCTGGAACGGAGAAGCGCGGCTCAATCATTGGACCGGGTTTCAACAGAGCCGATATTGGAATCTATCGTAATTTCCGGATATGGGAGAACCTGAGGTTTCAGCTCCGTGGCGAGGCCTTCAACGCTTTCAACCACACGAATATACAGACGATCGGCACAACTGCGACATCAACTCTCTTCGGCACGGTTGAGGGTTATCGCGATGCTCGCGTCCTGCAACTCGGCGGCCGGTTCGATTTTTAAACGGGTTCGCGACCTCCTTCAGGGCGTCCGCTTCGGTGGACGCCATTTCTTTTACCCGGATGATGTCGCCTTCGGCCGCTAAGCGCATGAAAACGCCGCCCAATGCAGAATCTTGCCGCTGAATGCTTCTGAGCCGCCGAGTCGCCGGTTCGCAGCGTAGAATGGATACGTTCCGCAAAACCGATTCACCTCGGCTGTGGAGCGACCGGAGCCCGTCAAGTCTGCGCAGTTGAGAGCGCGTGTGCGGCGGAGGAGACCGGTCGTCGGGTCCTTCGGTTTCGCTCAGGGCAAGCTTGGATGTAAGCCCTGTTTCTTCTTCGAAGGATGTCCGGCTATCTCATTCAGGAGTCTTTCGCTTTGGCGAATACAACCGACCGTTTTCTCTTTACCTCAGAGTCCGTGACCGAAGGTCATCCGGACAAGATTGCCGATCAGATCTCTGACGCGATTCTGGATGCCTGCCTCGCAGAGGATCCGCAGAGCCGCGTGGCGTGCGAGACGCTGACCTGCACCGGACTCGTCGTGGTAGCTGGCGAGATTACCACCCAGGCTTACGTGGACTTTCAGACGCTGGTGCGCGAGACGATTCGCGAGATCGGCTATGATGATGCGCTGAAGGGGTTCGACTGCAATACCTGCGGCGTGATTTCGACGATCAACCGCCAGAGCCCGGACATTGCACAGGGCGTGGACACGGGCGGCGCCGGCGACCAGGGCATGATGTTCGGCTACGCGACCAACGAAACCCCGGAGCTGATGCCGACGCCGATCTCGTTGGCGCATCGCCTCACCGAGAAGCTGACCGAGGTTCGCAAGAACGGCAAGCTTCCCTACCTGCGCCCGGATGGCAAGAGCCAGGTCACGGTCGAGTATGACTCGAACTACAAGCCGGTGCGCGTGGATGCGGTCGTGATCTCGACGCAACACGCTGAGGAGGTCGGCAACCAACAGCTTCGCAAGGAGATTCTGGAGCAGGTCATTAAGACTGTGATTCCGGCCGAGCTTCTAGATTCGCACACGAAGTACCACATCAACCCGACAGGTCGCTTCGTCATCGGCGGACCCATGGGCGATACCGGCCTGACGGGACGGAAGATCATCGTCGACACCTACGGGGGCATGGGCCGGCATGGCGGTGGCGCGTTCTCGGGCAAGGATCCGACAAAGGTCGACCGTTCGGCGGCATATATGGCGCGCTACGTGGCGAAGAATATTGTCGCGGCAGGGCTGGCGGACCGCTGCGAGGTGCAGCTGGCGTATGCGATCGGCGTTGCCGAACCGGTCAGCGTCCGCATCGATACGTTTGGCACCTGCACAGTCAGCGAGCAGCGCCTGATTGAGCTGGTGCGCGAGAACTTCAAGCTCACGCCGAAGGGCATCATCGAGAGCCTCAACCTGCGCCGACCGATCTTCAAGAAGACCGCAGCGTATGGGCACTTCGGCCGCACCGGCGAGACATTTACCTGGGAGGCCACCGACAAGGTTGACGCTCTGAAGGCTGGCGCCGAGGCGGAGCTGGCCGCTAAGTAATTGAAGACGATTCGGAAAAAGAAGAGGGCCATCCGGCCCTCGCCTTTTTTGCGTTCAGAACGTGAATGTCGAGTGCAGCAGCAGCGTACGGTTCGCCGCCGTGAGTGAGCTGAAATCGTTCGCCAGCGAAAGCGATTTGCCGAACAGTGGCGAGGAAAGAACGCCGACCGGATTCGCAGCGTTGGTGTGGTTGAAGAGGTTTTCGACCTCGAGAGAAAAGCTCAACCTCCAGGGCCGATCCGGCGGTTGTGGCCGCTTCGCGTTCGACGCTGCGGACGAACCCGGAGGCGCAGCTGCAAGGGCCGGCCGCGGCCCGATGTGGAGCTCTTCGCTCAACTGCAGATCAAACCATGCAAGCGCTGGCCCATGGCCGTAGTTGTAAGGAATGATCGTCTGCGATGGAAGCGGATCGGTGTCGAAGTTGCCATAAGCCGTGCGGACGACAGATGGCCGTGAAAGATCCGTGGCGAAGCTGGGCCGGTCGTTGTAGATGGTATCGCCGTTCAGGTCTGTGCCGGTCGTAATGTTGAAAGGATGTCCGCTGCGCGCAGACAGGAACGGACGCACAACGAACCCGCGGGGGAGATTGATCGATCCACCGAAGTAGCCGCGTTGGCGCGCAGAGGAGTCGTCGCGTCCATAGTCCTGCCGGATGTTGTAGGAGTTCGAGGCGAACCATGAGGTTCCGTTCGCGTCGCTCCGGTCGATCTCAGCAACATAAAACACAAACAAATAGAGCCAGCGCCGCGGGTTCAGATTCAGGTCTGTATAGAAGTCCTGCGCATGGCCGGTGCCCTCGGCGGTGTCCTGGTAGATGTTTTGCGTTCCGCCCAGCGGCCGCACTCCGCTCGTAGGATCTGCAGGATTGTATGTGCCGGGCAGGGGGGCATTTGCATTGAGAAGCAGGTAGGCGTGACGGCCGTCAGCCTCCAGAAAATTTGCGGTGACGCTGCCAATTCTGCCGATCGCGCGCTCTGCAGTGATGCTGGCGATGAAATTGCGCGAAGTCTTCAGCCCTGGCTGGAGCCGGTAAATCGTAGCTTGTGCGACCGATGACGGCGAATCCGGATCTTGAACGACATAAGCGATCTGGTTGACGCCGTTCTGTCGCACCGAAGGCAGAAGGTCAGCCGCGGTGAGCCGCTGGTAGAACAGTCCGGCACCGCCGCGCAGCGTGACGACCGGTATCTTCGCCGTCTTCCGGCCGATCGCCCAAGTGAAGCCGGCACGCGGCGCCGGATCGTTGTGATCCGGAATCGCGGACTGCGTCTCGTACCTAAGACCGTAGTTCAGTGTGAACGCGCGAGTCAGCTTCCACTCGTCTTCCGCGTACACGCTCAGGTCGCCGGTGCTGACGACAGCGCCCGGCTTTCCTGTCTTGTAACTGGACTGCGTCGGCGAGTCCGGGTACGACGCAACATCCGGATAGATATATTCTCCGTTGAATCCTTCGGTCGAGCTGTTGCTATCGCGGAAGAACCGGTAGCGTATCCCGGCTCGTATGAAGTGACTGCGACGATCGACGGAGAGGTTCTCCTGAAGCTCATACTGGTCCTGGTTGTCGCGCATGGTCTGTGTGGGCGACCCGCCGCCGGAGAATGCCCCCTCGACAATGGTTGTGGGCGCGGTGCTGTTGGGGTCCTGGCTGGAGCGTGAGCGGATGTATTGAAAGCGTGCGTCATTCACGATCCGCGGATTGAAGATCTGGTTGTCGTCGAGCTGCAGCATCTGCACCAGCGAGTTATTTGTATAACCTTCTTCGGGCAAAACCAGAAGCCCCACGCCGGTGTTGGTCTGGTGGATGCGATGAATCTCATAACGGCCGTTGATCTGATTGGCAGCGGAGAACTGGTGGTCGAGCCGAAGACTGTAATCATCGTCATGCACCGGATTGGGCACCGCCTCGGAAAGCTGCGTACCGAATGAATCGGGATTCACCGCATTCACAATCGCATTGTTCTGAAGATCGCTGGTGTTTCCGGCGAGGAAGTACGAGGTCTTCTTGCGAATGGGTCCGCTGATGTTGCCCCGGAAAAGCAGCTGATAGTAAGGGGGCTGCGTGCCAGTGAAGGGATTGCGGGAGTTGAGCGAGTCGTCCGTTCCGCCGGCATCGAACATCCCGTGCATCTGGTTGCCGCCAGCCTGTGTCTCAATCTCGACGCGCCCAAAACCCGGACGGTCATAGAGAACAGAGTATGGATTGCTATTGATGTGGATCGCGCGTATCGCGGACTTCGGTGGGAGCTGTCCGTTGCTGAAGCCGTCGACATAAAACTGCGGGGCCAGCATGCCAGACCCGCCACCGGCCATCGCGGTCAGTTGCTGCTGGAGCGTCTGAGGATCATCGGAGAGAATTGCGAGCTGATCGCCGGAGAAGTTGATGGCATCGGTTTTGTCATCGCTTCCTGTCCACGGATTGACGCTGACGCTCTCAGCCGCAACCTCGATCGAGAGACGAAAGCTTAGATCGCGATGCTTTCCGGCTTCGAGATCCGTATCCTTGCTAAGTTCCCGGAATCCGGGAGCCTGGATGGTGACGGCGTAGGCTCCGGCCGGCAATGTGGTGACGAATGCGCCTGCCCCATTGGTGGTGAGGTCACGGTCGAGGCCATTGCCATGAATATGAACCGACGCGCGGGGAATGCGGGCGCCCGAGGGATCAATAACCGTCCCCGCAAGTGTCGCGGGATCAAAACGATTCTGGGCGCCGGACGGCAGACAGATAACTACCGGCAGGATCAACGACAAAAACGAACCGAAACGACAACGCCAAAGCGGCATTCATCCACCGAACGAGGTGAGCTTTACGGGGGACATCTCAACGTGGCCGCGCCGCTCGGGTAAGAGTACTGCAATCTGTGACGAAACGTGTAGACAAAAAGTATGGAACCGTGCCGGTTCGGCTACGGAAGCGCTATCCGGGGAGAATTTCTTTTTGGCCGCACAGATCGGAGTGCCGTTCCCCCAAAGCTTGCGCAATATAGCCTTATGACAGGAGCAATCGTTCATTCGGATACGGCGATTCCCGGTAATCTCGGCATGATTTTCGACAAAGACAGCAACGCGGCATGGCAGCGGGTACTGGCGCGAGACAGCCGAGCCGACCATGAATTTGTGTACGCCGTTGAGTCGACCGGAGTGTACTGCAAACCAAGCTGCGCGAGCCGCCGGCCTTCGCGGACCAATGTTCGCTTCTTCGTGACCTGCGCGGACGCAGAGGCTGCAGGCTTTCGCGCCTGCCTCCGCTGCAGGCCTTCGCTGAAAGTTCCGGCAGAGGATACCTTGAGCGACGCTGTCGCGCGCGCGGCCGCCTTGCTGCGCTCGCACCACGACCGGCATCCGTCGCTTGAAGAAGTAGCACGGACGGTAGGCCTGAGCCGGTTCGCCCTCTCGCGCGGGTTCCAGCGGATTCTCGGCGTCACCCCGGGTGAGTTTGCGCGGGCCCAGCGACTTGAATATATCCGCCAGAAACTGAGCGAGGGATCCGGTTCGGTGACAGAGGCGATCTATTCCGCCGGTTTTGGGTCGTCGAGCCGACTTTACGAAAGCACCGCGGGCACGCTCGGAATGAAGCCTTCCACGATGAAGGCCGGCGGCGCAGGCGAGACCATCCATTGGACCACGACCGATTCACCGCTCGGCTGCATGCTGGTCGCGTCCACAGAGCGCGGCCTGTGCTCCGTTCTTTTCGCGGACTCCGACAGAGAGGCTGAGCGCGAGTTGCGAGAACGGTTCGAGCGCGCGACGCTGTTACGCGAGGACGCCGGTCTGGGCGAGTCCGTGCGATACGTGCTTTCTCAGATGACAGAAAATCCTTCGGCGGCCTCCCTGCCCTTCGACGTGCGCGCAACCTCCTTCCAGCAGCGCGTGTGGCAGGCACTGCGGGCGATTCCCCGTGGAGAGACACGCAGCTATGGGGAGATTGCGGAGTCGATCGGCGCGCCCAAAGCGGTGCGAGCTGTTGGCGCGGCCTGCGGAGCGAACCACCTGGCCGTCGTGGTGCCGTGCCATCGCGCGGTCGCCGCGGACGGGCGTTTGACGGGCTATCGCTGGGGCATTGAGCGCAAGCGCCGCCTGTTGGAGATGGAGCGCGGAAGCCGATAGGAGTCGTCGGCGGCCATTTCCTTTGGTTTCGCAGCTCGCCGCGTGGCCCACGATGGAACGCGGAGGACGTAATCCCCGTAAAATTGTGGCAGGCTGCGTCTCGCGGCCCAGAAGGTTTTCTGCCATGAAGCTCCGTTCTGTGCTGCTGGTTCTGATAGTTCTGTGCGGCTTTTATCTCCTGACTACTCACTTCTTCCCGATTGGGACGATCGCCGGGTTGGTGCACGGTGAGCCGCAAGGCCCAACCACGACGACGAACGCCAGCATTACCGGACCGATGGGCACCTTCAAACTGACGGAGGCCCCAGCCGCTCCGTCGCTCGACGCGGACGAGGAGCAGAACATCGCCGTCTATAAACGGGCACTGCCTTCCGTGGTCAACATCACCTCGACAGAGGTTGCGTACGACTTCTTCTACCAGCCGGTTCCGGAGCAGGGCCAGGGCTCGGGTTTCATCCTGGACAAGCAGGGACATATCCTCACGAACAATCACGTCGTCGAGGGGGCGCAGTCGGTTGAGGTTACCCTGTCGAATCAGAAAAAGTATCAGGCGACTGTGCTGGCGACGGACAAGGCGCACGATTTGGCGCTGCTGCAGATCAACAACGCGCCGGATCTGCAGCCCGCCATCCTTGCCGATTCAAAAGGGTTGATGGTCGGCCAGCAGGTTTACGCCATTGGCAATCCGTTCGGTTTTCAGGGCACGATGACGCGCGGCATCATCTCGGCGCTGCGGTCGGTGCAGCTTCCCTCAGGTGTGAAGATCGACAACGCTATACAGACGGACGCGTCTGTCAATCCTGGTAACTCCGGCGGCCCGCTGCTCAACTCGCACGGTGAAGTCATCGGCATCACAACAATGATCGCCGGCAATCCGAACGGCGGCGCGGCACAATCCGCGGGCATCGGTTTCGCCATTCCCATTGCGACAGCCAAGGCGGTTATCAGCGATTTTGCGCGGTATGGTCGAGTGCGCCGGCCCTCGCTTAACGTTGTGACCCTGCCGATCGATCCGGGCATTGCACAGCAGATCGGTCTGCCTGCCGACTACGGCGTTCTGATCGAACGCGTTCTTCCGGGTGGGGCGGCGGAGCGTGCAGGACTGCGCGGCGGTAATCAGCGCGCCTATCTCGGCTTCAGACCGATTGTGCTGGGCGGCGATCTGATCGTCGGAATTGACGGTCAGGAGATTACAACGAACCAGGATCTCTCGAATGCGCTTAACGAGCATCAGGCGGGCGACACGGTGACTGTCACCGTATACCGCGGCCAGCGCCGGTTCGACGTGAAGGTCACGTTATCCGACGGCAGCCAGCAGCCGTCGCAGGGCGACGAGACCTAAGCCGAACGAAGTCATTCCAGGCAAAAGGAAAAGGCCCGGATTGCTCCGGGCCTTTGTTTTGCGCTCAGAGGGCAGCGCTAGAAGAACAGCTTGGCCGAAAACTGCATTTGCCTGGCGCTGTAGAGGCCGTTGTTGGTGCCTGAGGCTGCGTCGAATGCCGAGAGGCCCGTGCCGGTGTAAGGCACGATGCAACCCTGCTGCGAGGAGCCTGAAGGCGGTGTGATCGCATTGCACTTCTCACCCGATGAGGTGGAACCCGGAGTGAGGAACGTGGAGTAGGTAGAATTCACGCTGGTGATGATGCGATGGTTGAGAAGGTTGAACGCGTCCGCCGAGAACTGCATGTAGGTGTGCTCCCACAGCGGAATATTGCGTGAGATGCGAAAGTCAAAATCATTGAAGCCGGGACCGACGATGCTGTTGCGGCCAATCTGCGGCGGACGTCCGGTGGTAGGCGAACCGGAGCCGGAGCTGATAGCACCGCCGTAGATGCCACCATCGTCACCGTAGCTGGTAGGACTCGTGGACCCGGAGAAGACGGTACCGCTCATCCCGAGGTAGATCGGTTGTCCGGCGGAAGCGATCTCGCTGCCGGAGAACAGCCACTCGTCGAGAGCATGCTTGACGATTTTGTTGGTTTCCATGATGTGCGGCTGATAGACGAGCGTGAGCGTGAAGCGATTACGCACGTCGATATCAGAGAGACCGTTTTCACCGCGGATGTTGTTGGGATCGAGCGGAACGTCGCCGCCGTAGAAGGTACCGTTTGAGCCTTCAACTTGACCGTCGTCTGTGGCGCGCGACCATGTGTAATTCAAGATGGTCTCGAGACCGTTCGCGAAGGGGCGCCGCAGAGTCGCGGCCAGCGAGTTGTACCAGGTGTTCGCGACCGAGAAGCCCGTGTTGAAGGTTGCGAGGCCCGTGTTGCGGCGGTCAGACGGAAGATAGACCGGAACGGTGAGGGTCTCGATGAGATTGTTGTTGGCGTCCTGCACGGCGTAGGACTTGGTGCCGTGAGGCGTTTGACCCACCAGGTTGGCGTCGATGAAGACCGGCAGGCGCATACCGCGCGTACCGACATAGCCGACCTGCAACGACATCTTGCCAGGCAACTGCTGCTCGACCGAGAGGTCGACCTCCTGCGAATATGGCGGCACGAAGTTTGGATCCAGGCCGTGGAAGCTATAGGACGGCGTCACGGCACTCAGCGTCTGGATGGTCGGCTCGTTGCCTCCCGTGGGTGTGGGCGACGCGGAGATATTCGGTCCGGTCGGCAGGAAGGGAACGTTGGGGTAGATAAGCTGCGTCCCCGGGGCGGGCACCGAAGCGCACGAGGACGTGGGCTTGGTGTTGCTGCTCGACTCGATGTTGGTCGCGCCGCATGCGGCGTAGTTGTAGTTCAGCTGAACCACGCCGTTCTCGACGCGGTCAGCATAGTAGGTCGAGCCCTGGTTTAGAGCCGAGAAGATTCCGTAGCCGCCGCGCACCACGGTTCCCGTCCACGGCTGCCAGCTGAAGCCTACCCGCGGCTGAATGCGGTTGGTGTTCTTGATGGTCTGCGTGTAGTAGTCCGAGAGTCCGGGGAACAGGTCATTGACGTGTGCCGTGGGCGGAGTGATCTGGACGTCCCAGCGGACGCCGGCAGTCAGAACGAAGCTTGGCCGGACCTTCCATGTGTCCTCGGCGAAGGCGTCATACATCTTCATCCAGAAGTCGTCTTTGCCCTGTGTGCCCGCAGCCTTGTTGATGTTGTCGACCGTCTGAACGAAGCTGGTCCAGTGATAGCCGGCGTAGGGATCGGTGTCGCCCGTCTGTCCAGCGTAGACGTCCGCGACCCACGACTGGAAGTTTACGGCCGCCGTCGAACCGGAGTAGTTGTAGAGGCCGCCACCCTGGTAGAGGTTGATCATCACCTCATGAACGAAGTTCAGGTCGCCACCGAATTTGAACGTGTGGTGGCCCTTGGTGGTAGTGAAAACATCCGTGAACTGGATGCGATGCTCGTCCGGCTCCGCGACGCGGGGGAGGGCGTTGGGCATGCCGTAGGTGTCGAGGCTTCCAATCCCGATGGACGGCGCAGGCGCATTGGCTCCGGCGGTCTCAAGATCACGTCCCCACTGCGCGTGAATCTCGTTTACCGAGGCCTTGCCGATCTGGGTGGTTAGACCGCCGACAAGGAAGCGCTCATGATAGCTGGTGGGGCCGTTGGTCGAGGGAGAGCTGTTGGAGAACGTATTGGCCGGGCTGTAGCCGTAGGTCGAGTCGAAGTCAGCAAAGTTGAAGTCGACGAAGGCGTCATTGCGGGAGTTGATGTGCCAGTCCAGGCGCGGAAAGAAGAGGTTTTCCTTCTGGAAGCGCGACGGCGCGGCGGTGGAGATGTTCTGCAGGAACGTGATGGCGTTCAAGCATTGCTGTGTGGAAATTCCGAAGGTTGCAGCCGATCCGTTGGGACCGTTGTAACCCGCGGTTCCCACCACGGGGCACTGCGCCGGCGTGATGTCATTGCTGGTGGTGTAGCTGCCGAGGGGTGACGTGCTGATGACGTTCGAGTCGGTGTAGAGCGCCTTGCCGACGCGGCGGAAGCCGTCATAAGTGAAGAAGTAGAAGAGGCGGTCATGGATGATGGGGCCGCCTACAGAGCCGCCGAACTGCTGTTGTTGGTGGATCGGCTGCGTCAGCAGGAAGGCGTTGCCGCCGTTGTGGAGGGCCTGGAACTTGTTGTATGGGTCCAGCGCGTTCAAGTCGGGATAGCGCAGGTAATAAAAGAGATCGCCGTGAATCTGGTTGGTGCCGCTCTTGGTGATGGCGTTGACCTGTCCGCCGGCGGCCTGACCGAACTCGACAGAGTAGTTGGAGGTCTCTGCCTGGAACTCCTTGATGGAGTCGATGGAGTAGACATACGGCGCACCCGAAGCGCGACCGCGAGCCTCGGAGAAGAGCATCTCGTTGTTGTTGGAGCCATCGACGTAGTTCTGGTTGTACAGGCCGCTGATGCCGTGGAAGCTGACCAGTCCCGACCCGCCATCCTGCACGACATTGGGCGTGTTCAGCACAAAGGCACTCCAGTTGCGGGTCGCGACCGGCAAATTGGCGAGAAGGGTCGGATCGAAGGTCTGCGAGACCTCGGTCTTCTGGGTGTCGAGGATCGGGGTCTCGGCGCTGACCTCAACCGCCGAGGTGACCGAAGCAGCGGGAAGCGCGGGATTGATGGTCAGTATTTCGCCGACCGTGAGCAGAAGATTCTTGCGGTCGAACTTGCCGAACGATGGCGCGCTGGCGACAACCTCATAGTGGCCGGGCACGAGAAAGTTCGCGGCGTACAGACCGTCGCCATTCGCTGTAAGCGTGCGCGACACACCTGTATCCGTATTGGTGACAACAACCGTGGCGCCCGCTACCGCCGCGCCCGTCGGATCTGTGACCGTTCCAACGATGTTGCCGTTACCGGATGTCTGGGCTGTGGACGGCACAGCAGCCGCGAAGAGGAAGACGATGGCCATGAAGGCCACGCTGAGTGCCTTAACGAAACTACGGGACATAGAAGCAGCTCCTGATTGCAGTGAAGAGTGACGAGACCTGGAATAGCCCTCGTACTCGCGACAGGGTGAGGAGCCCCTGGGATGTTCGCGTTACGAAAAATCGACGTTGTAAGGTTCAGGATTAGGATTACTGACCGTTTGGCGGCTGTCAAGAAGAACTGCAAGCGGAAATCTGCGCAGAAACTTTGAGAAAATCCGATGAATCCTCTTGAAACCCTTCAGTGAAGGGTCTCGGGAATGACGGCGTATTGCAGAAGAAGATCGAACGGCACGATATCCAGCGTGTTCTCATGTGTCGCTTCAAGAACTACTGGACAGGCGGCGCCGGCCTGCTGCACCTGCAGCCATCGCGCAGCGCAGACACACCAGCGGTCACCTGGCTTCAGCCCCGGAAATCCATACTGGGGCATTGGAGTCGAAAGATCGTTGCCCAGGTGAGCGGACACGGTTAGAAATTCTTCCGTGACAACACAACAGATCGTGTGCACGCCAAAATCTTCCGGTCCAGTTCGGCAGCAACCATCTCGGTAGAACCCGGTCATGGGTTCGCACCCGCATGTCTCCAGGGGTTGACCCAATACGTTCTTTTGAGCGGGAGACTGTCGGCTGGCCATAGCGCATTGTAGAACGGCGCCTGCTTGTCTGATCCCAAAACCCGATCAGTTGACGAGAGTGGGTTCGTTTGCAACAGCCTGCAGCTGCCGGACAATCGGCAGCACAACGCGGACCGTGGTTCCCCGATGCGCGCCGTGGGTACAGGTTCGCAGCTGCAATTTTCCTCCCTGCTCCAGGACGATGCCTCTTGTAACCCACAGTCCAAGTCCGGTTCCGCGCTCGCCCTTCGTAGTGAAGAATGGCTCGAACACCGATCGCAGATGCGATCGATCGATACCGTGGCCCGTGTCGGAGATGAGAACGATGGCGTGCGAACCCTCGAGCCGGGCTCGTACCCTGAGCGTACCTCCTTTGCCCTCCATCGACTCCACCGCATTGCCGACAAGGTTCGCGAACACTTGGCGAAGTGCAGGATCATAGTTCGCCTCCTGGATCTCTTCGCCGAAGCGCGCCTGAATGTCGATGTGTTCCTGCATCGCGCGCGAGCTGAAAAGCTGCACCACTTCGTCCAGCATCGTGTACAGATCCAGAGTGCGTCCGGGAAGCTTGCGATAGAAGCTAAGCGTGGATCGCGTAATGTGCCCCACCCGCTCTAACTCGCGCGCCGCTACGGCGGTCAGCTCCTGCAGCGCCGGCGGAAGATCATGGGTCTGCAGCAGATAAACAATATTGGTGAGCGCCTCCAGCGGATTGTTGATCTCGTGCGCCAGCGTATTGGCCATCCGGCCGGCAGCCGCCAGACGCTCGGAATTAATCAGGCGCGTCATCAGCTCAGAAGTCTCACGCTCTGCCGCTTTGCGGGCAGAGATGTCTTCGACGACCCACAGCAGGCTGGGCGCCGTGTCGTCATCGTGCCGCAGCAAAGAAACCGTAAGCTGTGCGGGGAAGGTGCTGCCGTCATAACGCAAGAGCTCTCGCTCTACCCGATAGCCGCTTCTCTTTCCCGAGGCCAGCGCCTCCAACTCAACGGATTCGGCTTCTCGTTCCGACGGCAATAAGAAATCCGTCAGCGAGAGCGACAACACACGTCCTATGGGTGCGCCCAGCATCTCCGCGAGGCGCTGATTGACAAGCTGAAAGCGTCCAGCGGTCGATGTGTGCGCCATGCCGACCGCCGCCTGATTGAAGGTCGCGGAAAATCGCTGCTGCACCAGGCGAAGCTCAGCTTCCGTTCGGATGCGTTCGCGGCGCCGTTCCGCATCGGCGAGCTCCCGCTCGATGGCCGGCAGGAGGCGATCAAGATGGCCCTTCAGCACATAGTCATGCGCTCCGGCACGCATGGCATTCACCGCGGACACCTCATCGATGGTGCCCGACACAATGATGAAGGGGACGTCCACACCGCTTTGCTGCATAATCGCCAGCGCGTCGCGGGCGCCGAAGCTCGGCAGCGTGTAATCCGCCAGCACCAGATCGATCGCGCCGGGATTGTTCAGCGTATCGCGCAGCTCGTCGGCGGTCTCTACGCGACGCCCCTCAACGGCGTAACCGGCGCGCGTCAGAAACCGCTCCAGGAGTAGAGCGTCTTCCTCGTAGTCCTCGATCAGAAGAACTCGAAGTGTCTTGCGCTCCGTATTTATAGCGACGGTGGACATTGATTGAGCAGCAGCCAATACATGCCGAGCTGACGCGTAGCCTCGGCGAAGTCACTAAAGTTCACGGGCTTACGGATGTAGCTGTTCACACCGAGCCGATAGCTGGAGACAATGTCTCTCTCCTCGTCTGACGACGTGAGCACGACAACTGGTAGCAGCGCCGTCTTATCTGAAGAACGTATCTGGCGCAATACCTCAAGCCCATCCACCTTCGGCAGCTTCAGATCAAGCAACACCAGCTGCGGCATTGGCTTCTCGCCGGTGCCAATTCCCTTCATGTACTCGATCGCCTCTGCGCCGTCTCGTGCTACCCGAATCTCATTCGCGACATTGGCCTTGTGCAGCGCGCGAATCGCCAGCGCCTCGTGATCTGGGTCGTCTTCAACGAGAAGAATCATGCCATCACTCATAATCATGGAGTCCGGGTTGCGACTGCCTGCAACAAGCTCAAGCGGTCAGGGTGAAAAAAAATGTAGCCCCCTGTCCAGGCGATGCTTCAGCCCAGATGGAGCCGTGATGTCGGTGAATGATCCGCGAAACGGTCGCCAGTCCGATGCCCGAACCTTTGAACTCCCGCTCACCATGAAGACGTTGGAATGCGGTAAACAAACGATCGACGTACTGCATGTCAAATCCCGCGCCGTTGTCCCGAATGAAGTATACGGTTTGGCGCTCCCGCAGGCTACTTCCGAACGCGATCGTCGCATCCGGCGTTTTCGCAGTGAACTTCCACGCATTCCCTATCAGGTTCTCAAGGGCAATCCGGACAAGCCGGGGGTCGGCGTCCACCGTGACATCGGGCTGCGCCTCCCATTTGACTGTTCGTTCGGGGTCGGCTGCGTGGATCTCGCTAAACACCAGGGTAGCCAGCTGCGATAGATCGATCTGCTCGCGCTGGACCTCCGACCGCGCAACGCGGGACAGCTGAAGCAGCGAGTCGATGAGCGTTCCCATCCGTTGCACGCCGTTGCGCACCCGCGAGATGTAATCACGGCCTTTTTCGTCCAGCTTATCGGTGAAGTCTTCCTGTAGTGCGAGCGAGAAGCCGTCGATCGTCCGCAAGGGCGCACGCAGGTCGTGCGAAACCGAGTAGCTGAACGCCTCGAGTTCTTTGTTGGAGGCTTCCAGCTCCCGTGTTCTCTGCTCGACGCGCTGTTCGAGATCTTCGTTGATCGCCGTCAGTTGCAAATTCAACCCCGCGATCTTTTCCCGGTCGCGGCCGGCTCGAATGAGTTGCTCGAAAGCCGCTATAAGCAGCAGAAAGTCCAGCACAAACGCCAAAGTGAAACTGAACCAGACCTGCCGGTGTGCCGAGTTTGCGGCCGCAATACGCTGTCCAAGCAATCTCTGCTCTTCGCTCTCGATGTCTCGAATCTTTGCCTGAACGCTGTCGATGCGATTTGGAGAGTCACTGATCACCGGAGCCAGCATCGCCGGATCCAATTCGCCGACCAGGTGTCCGCGGCGCATTGCCATTCCCGCATCCAGTTTTCCCAGTGAACTCTGAATCCGCGTGCTCAGTTCACCGATGCGTATTTGCTGCGAGGCATTGTCAGGCGTCAGCCGCCGCAGATGCGCCGTGCTCCCGTGAATCTGGTTTACCGTCGTGGCGTATTGCTGTTGGAATGCCGGAAGGCCCGTGAGGATATAACCCAGCGCCGAACTCTCTGCGGTGCGCACCTGCGCCACCAGCCCCTCGGTTTGTGAGATCACTTCCAGCGTGTGCGCTTGCCAGAATTCCGCGTCAATCAGCGTATGCAGCGCGCGTGCAGCCAGCCACGTGTTCAACAACACGATGGTGATGGCGCCTGCGAGCGCCACGCGATACCACGATGCTCGTCGCATAATTATCCAATGAAAGCCGATGCGCAGACCAATGCTTCGGGTTGTGCCTTCGTCAGACCGATGCGCTGAGCGGCGTTGGCGCCGGCGCATCCAGAAGTTTTTCTCCGGGCTTGTCTTCAAAGATCGCCGGCCGCTTCAGCTTCATCCGTTTCAGGCGCAAATCCAGCGCAGTTCCCAGCACCCCAAAACCATACTGCACGCTGCGACGGAAGTTGATGGAGGATGCTTCTGCAAAATACTTAGTCGGGCAGGAAATCTCGCCCACGCGAAATCGGAAGTAGAAGGTCTGCGCCAGCATCTCGTTGTCAAACACAAAGTCGTCGGAGCAACTCAGCAGCGGCAACCGCTCGAGCACCTCGCGGCTCCAGGCGCGATATCCCGTGTGATACTCCGACAGTTTCTCGTGTATCAGGATGTTTTCGAGCAACGTCAGCACGCGATTCGACACGTACTTGTACTTCGGCATGCCGCCCTTCAGCGCGCCGCGGCCGAGAATGCGCGAGGCGAGGACAGCATCGTATTCCCCGTAGGCGATCATCGACACCATTGCCGTAATCAGCAGGGGCGTGTATTGATAATCCGGGTGCACCATCACCACGATGTCGGCGCCTTCATGCAGCGCCGCCGCATAGCACGTCTTCTGGTTCCCTCCGTAGCCGCGATTCTTGTCGTGACGGAGTGTGATCAGCCCGAGGCGCTGCGCCACCGGAACCGTGTCGTCTTTACTGGCGTCATCGGTCAGAATTATGGTGTCGACGATATCGCGTGGAATCTCCTGCACGGTCTTCTCGAGCGTCTTCGCAGCGTTGTACGCCGGCAGAACCACAGCAATCTTCTTGCCATTCAGCATCAACGACTCCTTGAGGGCGCCCGCTCTCTAGTCGAACACGAGATTGCCGAAAGAGCAGACCAGGACTTCAACAGAGGGTTCGGCTGAACGGCCGCGAGCAAGCGCCTTAACCTCTGCACAGCAGTGACTTCTATCCCTTCGATGATATCAAGCCAGTTCATGAGGAGTCCGCGCGGAGCGGAGCACCGAGACTCAATCAGGCTGTGTTCACAGCCTCTGCCATCTTCTGCCCCAGGCGGACACTTTCCGCGATCCCGCGATCCTCCGGATAGTAGTAGCAAGTGTCGGCGATCTGCAGGCCGGCGATCGGGGTTTGTACGGGCGGAATCTTCGCTGCGAAGTTTGGCTCGCAGATCGGCTGTCCGTAACGCAGGCGAGCAACTTTTGTCGACCGGATGTCTTCCTTGGTGAGCTCAGGATTCGCACGCTGCAGGCAGTGGAATGCTTCACCGATCAGCTTTTCTTCAGGCCACGAGAACTTTTCATTGGTGACCGGCATGTAGTAAGGCACATAGACGACGCTGTCGGAGCCCACCTTCCGCAGATTGGAGAATTCAATGAATCCGGGGATCGGGATGTCCGGCTCGGATACGTTCACCCAGAAGTGGGGGCTGACGCTGCGCCGCAATTTGAAGATGACGCAGATGACGCCAATGTTATGAATCGCGTTGTAGCGCTGCTTCCATTCCTCAGGAAGCGCAGGAACCAGTGCGGAAACAAGTGGCGTCGGGGAGGTGCAGAGGACGGCGTCGGCCGGATAGAAGTTCTTCGCGGTTCGCACTCCCGTGACTCGGCCGCCCTCGCTCGCAATCTCCAGCGCAGGCTCTCCCAGGTGAACGCGCCCGCCGTTCTGCTCGACGGCTTTCATCAACGCATTAACAAGTGTGATGGAGCCACCGTCGATGTATCCGAGCTCTTCCTGCATCATGCTTTTGCGCGACCGGCCAATGCGACGGATTCTGGTCCATATCCACGTAGCCGAGATGTTATCGGCGTACTCGTAGAACTTGTAATCGAACAGCGGCTGCCATAAGCGCTGATAGACGCCTTCTCCGCACCAGCGCGTAATCCAGCTTTTCGCGCTTTCCGGTTCGATCGCCGGCCACTTGTTTTTGCGCACGGAAACCAATGCGAAAAGGCCATAACGAAACTTCTGCCAGAGCGAGAGGTGCGGGAAACGCAGCAGGGACACCGGATCTCCCCAGCCATGGAGTTTGCCACCTGTGACGATGCCCATCGAGGTGAAGCGCCACTGCATCGCGTCGGGGAGGCCGAGCTCCTTGAGCAGGTCGAAGGTCGGATAGTCGGTCTTGCAGACGAAGTGATAGAAGCGCTCGATGGAGATGCCATCGAAGTCAAAGTGTCCGGCCATGCCGCCGGGCTCCGGCGCCGCTTCGATCAGGTCAACCTCATGACCACTCTTCGCAGCCCGATACGCAGCAGCCAGACCCATTGCACCGGCTCCAACTACGACAACCTTGGCCATTCCTGGCGTTCCTTAGAGACCGGCGTCCACTTCTCCGGTGGGATAAAAGACAGATGCTGACCGAGTCTTATGCGGCTGAGTCTACTGGAATCCGCACCGGCTTCCAAACGAATCAGCGGGCCGCGAGCGCGAGTTGCTGCTCGTATTCCTCGTATGGGCCCTTGTGGTCGGTGATATGGAAGGCGTCGGGGCCGCCCTCGAAGTGCCAGATGCGCGTGCCGACCTCTTCGATGAGGTCCTGATCATGGGTGACCAGGAAGACCGTTCCCTCGTATTTCTGGAGCGCGGTGTTGAGCGCCATGATGCTCTCGAGGTCAAGATGATTGGTGGGCTCGTCGAGTACGAGGATGTTCGGCTTCTGCAGCATGAGCTTGCAGAAGATAAGCCGCGCAGCCTCGCCGCCGGAGAGCGCTTCCGTCTTCTTCAAACCTTCTTCGCCGCGAAAGAGCATTTGACCCAGCAGGCCGCGGATGTCTTCCTTGGCTGCCTTGGGATCGAAGCTGTGCAGCCACTCGGCGGCTGTCGTGCCCTTGGGAATTGAGGCTGTGTGGTCCTGCGCGAAGTAGCCGATCTGTGCCTCGTGTCCCCATTTCACGTCGCCGGAGTCGATATCGGATTTGTCGGTCTGATCGACGCCAGTATTCGCGAGCAGCGCCTTGAGGAGCGTCGACTTCCCCTGCCCGTTGCGGCCGACGAGGACCACCTTCTCGCCGCGCATGACGGAGGCCGAGAAGTTGCGGATGACGTGCTCGGTGGAACCGTCCGGTTGCGTGTAGCTCTTGTTGACCTGCTCGAACTCGAGGACGTGCTTGCCGCTCGGGCGCTCCATCTTGAAGGCGAGATAGGGACGCTGGATGTTGGAGCGGGCCAGCTCGGTGGTCTGCAGGCGCTCGACTTCCTTCTTGCGCGAGTTCACCTGTGAGGAACGAGTGCCCGCGGAGAAGCGGGCGATGAACTCGTTCAACTGCGCGATCTTCTTCTCGCGCTGCTCGTTCTGCGCTTCGATGCGGCTGCGGATCTGCGTCTTCTGCAGCACCATATCGTCATATCCGCCGGTGTAGACGATGATCGTCTCGTAATCGATGTCGGCGATGTGGGTGCAGATCGAGTTGAGGAAGTGCCGATCGTGCGAGATGGTGATCACCGTGCCGTTGTAGCGGTTGAGAAAGTTCTCCAGCCAATGAATGGAGTCGAGATCGAGGTAGTTTGTCGGCTCGTCGAGGAAGAGGGCATCGGGGTTTCCAAAGAGCGCCTGCGCGAGCAGCACGCGGACCTTCTGACCGCCCTGTAGCTCGGACATCTTGCGCTCATGCAGCTCGTCGGGGATGTCGAGACCCTGGAGAAGGATGGCGGCGTTGGGTTCGGCTTCGTAGCCGTCCTCTTCGCCGACGATGCCTTCGAGCTCGCCGAGGCGGATGCCGTCTTCGTCGGTCATCTCGGGCTTCGAGTAGATGACCTCGCGCTCCTCGAGCGCGGCCCACAGAGTCTTGTTGCCCATGATGACGGTGTCGATGACGCGAAAGGCGTCGAACTCGTACTGGTTCTGCTTAAGGACGCCGAATTTTTTCGGGCGGACCACGGTGCCCTTTTGGGCATCCAGCTCGCCGGTAAGAATCTTCATGAAGGTCGTTTTGCCGGCTCCGTTCGGTCCAGTGAGGCCGTAACGGCGGCCGCCGTGGAAGGTTACCGAGACGTCTTCGAAGAGGAGCTTCGCGCCGTAGCGCATGGTGACATTGGAGACAGAAATCATCACCTTAATTCTCGCACGATTCGTGCGCAATCGGGAGGGCTGCCCCTCCCCCTATTTTTCTGCAAAGTATTCGCAAATTGGCACTTAGGGGCGGACTTCTGTTCTGAGTATGATCTGCCGACGTTTACGAACGGCGTCCTCTCGACGCCTTTTGTCAAGCCGGCTGGACCTCACTCTTCTTTGGAGAGGAGGATGGCAGAACGGGGGTAATGCTCGATGGTGGGTGACAAGGCTCGATGGCGGCCATGACCTCGTCGACGTCAAGGGCAGCAGATGGGCCGGAACCAGAGTCTCGACAAGCTGGGAGAGTTTGTTTCCAGGCGGTAAGCAAGCACGACAAAGGTCAGGTAAGAGAGAATCCACTAAAGAGAGATCTCATGAAAACGAATGTTCACCTTGGCTTCCAAGGCAAATGTGATGAAGCCTTCAGCTTTTACGAAAAGGTTTTTGGAACCAAGAGGCTGATGACGATGAAGTATGCCGATGCACCGCCGAACACTCCTGTGCCGCCGGATGCGAAGGACCTGGTAATGCATACCTCTTTGCCCGTAGGCAGCATCACGCTGATGGGAGCGGACGCGCCTCGGGGCCAGGGCAAGCCAATGGGTGGATTTCAGATCTCGATCGACGATCCCGACCACGAGACTGTTAAACAATTTTTCGCTGCGTTGAGCGAGGGTGGGAGCGTCTTCATGCCGTTGGCGCCCACCTTCTGGTCGCCGCTGTTTGGCATGTGCACGGATAAGTTTGGGGTGAGCTGGATGGTCAGCGTGCCAGGTCCGCAGCCGCCTGCATAGCGCAGACGGCGAGACGACCTCAGCCGCAGACTGTATCGTGCTCCGGCTGCCGGCGATCGCGGATGTCGACGATCAAGTAGTTCGCGGCGACGAGGGCGAGGGGAAGAAGCGTAAAGAGGATGTCCATGATCTTCTCCTGTCTTGTTTGCGACCACATCCGCGATGTGCGCGGATGTGGCGTGAGTTGCTGATCGGATCATCGCTGCCGAACGTCAAATGCGTGTCAACGAAGACCGCCGCCAGCCTGAAGAAGCGCGCCAGTTACCCAGCGGGCGTCATCGGAGGCGATGAAGGCGACAACATCGGCGATGTCGTCCGGTTTGCCGCTGCGACCCAGCGGCGTCTGCGCCACGGAGTTCTTCTCGAAGTCGGAGCCCGCAATTCCCGCAGTCTCAGTTCCCTCCGTGATGGTGAGGCCGGGATTTACGGCATTGACACGAATCTTCTTCGGTCCGAGTTCTTTCGCGAGAACGCGGGTAATGGCATCGACCGCGCCCTTGCTGCCGGTGTAGATGGCTGAGGCGGGCGGAGTGATCTCGCTAACCACAGAGCCGATGTTGATTATGCTTCCGCCTTCCGACGGAAAGAGCGCGACCGCAGCCTTGGTGGTGAGCAGAAGGCCGGTAACGTTTGTCGAGTAGATGCGATTGATCTCTTCCTCAGTAATGGCCTCGAGAGGGCTAAAGGAATAGACGCCGGCATTGTTGACGAGGATGTCAACCTTGCCGAACGCTTTCTTCGTCTCGGCGAAGAGCTTTTCGATATCGCTGGATTTTGCGACGCTGGCTCCGATGGCGACTGCCTTGCCGCCGGCCTTGTTGATTTCTGCTACGGTTCTGTCGGCACCCGATTTGTCCGAGGCGTAGTTCACGACGACGGACGCGCCCTCAGCTCCCAGCGCCTTCGCAATGCCCGCACCGATTCCCTTGCTGGCTCCCGTAACGACTGCGACCTTCCCTGTAAGCTTTGCCATAACTCGTTCTCCTTTCGAATTCTGTCGAACTGTTCGACGTACATCGAAGTAGATGAACGGGCGGTTGAAGAGATTCATGAAGTTTCGATATTTATCGAAACATTACAATTTGGCGAGCTGGGCCAGGTACGCGTTCCAGGTGTCACGGTGGAGGGTCAAAGAGGCGCAGCGACCTTCACGCTGCACGTCGATGAGCCCGGCGTCTGCCAATTCCTTGATGTGATGCGAGATCGTGGCGGGACTGAGAACCTTCTGCTCGTCGAGTGAGCCGCAAGGCGTGCAGTCCCGATGCGCGATCTGCTGCAGGATGGCAAAGCGGCGAGGGTCCGCGAGGGCGCGGGCGATGGCCTGCATCTGATCCTCGGTGAGATGTCGCGGCTTCGCCATGATTTGTTAGATGGTAATCGAAGGATGGACGATGCTGAGAGACGTGGACCAATTTCGCGGCAGGGCGGAAGGAATGATGACGGTCCTTCCCTGCCCTACGGATGGCGGTAACAGAGATTAGTTCTCGGGCTTACGGGAGGCGGGCATCTGGGCGGGCTGTTCGGGGTGAACAGTGACCTCGTAGTTGCGGCCGAGCCAGCGGTTGGCATCAGGCCAGAAGAGGGTGAAAACAAGGCTGTCGGTCTGATCGGGGGCAGCGGCAATGTCGGCAAAGCAGCCGAAGGAGTCGACCGGGCGGCCCTCTGTGCTGTTGGTGGTGGCCCAGTTGTTCGTGGTCCAGATGACGGTGAACGGGTCGGGATCGACAATCCGCAGTGTGCCTCCGCTGACCATCGCGGAGATGGGACGCGTGGTGCGGAAGATCTCCATGCGGCTTTGGAAGGTGCGCTGATCCTTGGGGACGGCGTAGCGTTTTTCGACGACCGAGATGCGGTCGAAGATGTGGCCGTCGACGACGGAGCGGAGGAGCTTGAGGTATTCGGCGTGGGCCCAGCAGAGTGGCTGCGCGGAGCCGGCGGAGCGGCCGCAGTAGAGGCCTTCGGAGGGCATGTCGGCGTAGTCCCAGACCTGCTCGGGCAACATGCCACCGATGGAGGAGAACTTTTCGATGGCGTTGATCAGCGGATTGATGTCGTCGCCGGCGGCGAGCTCGAAATGGGCGCGTTCGCCGGTGAGCAGCGGCCACGCGCGTCCTTGTCCATAGCCGATGTAGGGACCGCCGTCTTTACGCTGGCCGTAGCCATCGTGGTTGTAGCGTCGCCAGCACGGGCCATACGGCGTGTTGATCTTGAGCACATGGTCGACGACTTTGAGCGAATCGATGATGAGCGGATCGTCGGCGCGGCGCACACCGTAGCGGACGAGCTCGAGGAAGCCGGCGTCGATGATCTCGCGGGCCTCGAAGTCGGCGCGCTCGCCGGGCTCACGATTGTTGATGTGCACCATACCGGGCGGGATACCGGGGTTGTGAAAGGGTTCGCCTTCGGCCGGCGGGCGGATGCGCATGTAGTGGTAGGGGACCTCGGGCAGCAGAACGCCCGCGGTCGTGGTGGTCCATTCGTCGAGATGCGCCTCAATCCAGTCGGCGTAGTCTTCGAGGAAGGCGGCGAGTTCCGGAAAGAGGGAGCGCACAATGTCGGCGGCGCAGATGAGCGAGGAGATGACAGGGGCCAGCGTGGACGGCGAGTACCCGGCATTCTCCTCCCAGCGCTCCTGCTGCGTGACCGGAGCGTACCGCACGAGGAAGCTGGCGGCGCGCGTGACGAATGGAACGATATCGAACCCACCGAGCGCGTCGAGCTCGCGGAGACGCCAGGCGAGGATGATGGGGAAAGCCACCTCGTCAAGCTGAATGCCGGACCAGTAAGGCGTGCCGTCGATCCAGAAGTTCTGCGAGAAGCCGCCGTCCGGGTGCTGCGTGCAGGCGAGATAGACGAGGGCGCGCAGAGCAGTTTCAGTTCGTCCGCATGCGAGCAGCGCAGTCGCGGACTGGATCATGTCGCGCGTCCAAACCAGATGATAGCCGCCGAGATCGTCGTCGGACTTGGAGGCTCCCCAGGGGATGGACGCGGACGCGATGAAGGCGCCGGAGTAGATCTTGTCCTCGTGCGCGAGAAGCACGTTGTGTGAGATGCGCATCAGGCGGCCGTTATCGGTGGAGGCCGCCGCGAGGCGCTCGGGACTGGCAGCACGGTGCCACTGCTCGATGAAGCGTTTGCGATGGACCTCGTAGGGCGTGGCGAGCGTCTGCATCATAGCGGCGAGCGCGGCGTGATGGTTATCCCCCAGAGCGATCGCCACGGTGAACTCGCGCGCGCAGGTGATATCGAGTTCGCCCATGATGGCAATATTGCCGTCGAGCGCCTGGCCGAAGTTCCAGGTCATTTTCCCGTGCTGGCTAAGGTCCTGATAGCCGTCGCTGGAACCGACGAAACCGCAGCTGGAGCGCGAGAAGCCGCAGTCCGCCCCGAAGGCGAGCGAGATGCCGTTCTTCCAGGCAAGGATCGTCCGGCGGCCTGCGACATCGACCGCGCGGGCGGAGTTCCCGGCGCCACCGCCATCAAGATGCGGCGCGAGCAGAGCGTAGCACTTGAGCCGGGAGAGAATGGCTTCGTCGCCCTCGATTTTGACGTGCATCAGGACGACGGGATGATGCGGGTCGGAGATGAATTCCTTGGTGACGGTGTAGCGGCCTCCAAGGTCGTTGGCGGCTACGCGGACGGCGAGCGCGTCGGGGTCGATGTAGTGGAAGTCGTACTCGAAGTCGCGCTTCTCTTCATGGAAGAAGGTCTCTTCATCGGTGAAGAGCAGCTCCATGTCGCGCGTCTGCGGTCGATCGATGGTGGGGTAGTAGATTTCATTGAGCGTTCCATGGGAGACGGTGAACCAGATGCGGCTGGATGTCGCATAGGCCGTTGAAACCGCGTCCTTCTTGCTGGAAGTCCATCGAGGTTCCAGGCCCGGAGCACCAAAGGCGGCGCCATCATCATCCAGCCAGCGATACGTCTCATTCAGAATACCCATCGAGCTTTATGAGACCACAAAGATGCATGCCACCGAAATGTGGTGGGCGTAGTACGGAATATCTGCTATATAGCTGGATACTCATGCAACCCCGATCTCTCCGGCTCTGTAGTGTGGCCCTCGTCCTTTTCATGCTTCCTTCCCTGGCAGCGGCCCGCCAGAGTGCGCCGGATCCCTACGCGCGGGAGCCGTTCGTCGCAGACCGTTCGGATGTCGTTTACGTGATGAATGCCGACGGCACCGGCTATATGCAGAAGACGATTGCGGTAAAGGTCCAGTCCGAATCGGCGTTACAGCAGCTCGGCATTGTAGGGATGGAGTTCGCGGCAAACTCGCAGCGCGTGGAGTTTCACTACGTGCGCGTGCGGCAGCCGGATGGCACCGTAACAGAGACGCCAATCTCCGGCGCGATGGAGCAGCCGCTGCAGGTGACCGTGCAAGCGCCGTTTTACAGCGACTTGAAAATCGAGCAGTTGCCAGTGAAGAACCTTCAGGTGGGTGACACGCTGGAATGGGAGGTGCGGGTTGTCTTGACGAAGGCGGAAGCGCCAAATGAGTTCTGGGAGGCGGAGAACTTTGTCACAGAAGGCTCGGTAGAGAAAGAGGAGTCAGTGGAACTGCGTGTGCCGTCTACGAAAGCGGTCACGGTGTGGACAAATCCAGCGCTCGGCATCCAGGTGAAGCAGTTGAAGAGCGGCGACCAGACGGTGTACCGGTGGGAAACCTCGGCGCTGAAACCCACGGTGGGGCCCGAAGCTGACGCGGACAGAGAAGCCAAAAAGAAGCACCTGTTGACCGCCGCCGAGGAACTGGACGAGGAGCAGGGCAAGCTGCCGTCCGTGGCCTGGACCACATTCCCAAGCTGGGCTGCGGTGGGCGAGTGGTATCGCGGCATGGAGGGCGACCGCGCCACGCCGGACGATGAGATTAAAGCGAAGGTTGCGGAGCTAACCGCTGGCAAAACAACCGAGGAAGACAAGGTTCGCGCGATCTACGACTACGTTTCAACGCAGATCCGGTATATCGGCGTGGCGTTTGGCGTGGGACGATATCAGCCGCACCAGGCGATCGATGTGCTGCACAACCAGTACGGCGATTGCAAAGACAAGGCGACACTGCTTTCGGCAATGCTCGCAGCCGCGAGTGTGCCTTCGGATGTGGCGCTGATTGGCGCGGGCGTCCGGTTCAACGAGGCGGTTCCCTCGCCTGCATCATTTAACCACCTCATCACCCACCTGAAGCTGAATGGGCAGGGTGTGTGGCTGGATTCGACCGAGGAGGTTGCGCCCTACCGGATGATGTACGCGATGCTGCGCGACCGCGAAGCGCTGGTGGTGCCGGCCGCGGGGACGCCGGCGCTTGAAAAGACACCGAAGGATCCTCCCTTTGCCTCGTACCAGACGTGGACGGCGAAGGGATCGCTGGATGCCAACGGAATCTCCGACTCGCAGATCACCTTGACCGCTCGTGGTGACGAGGAGCTTTTGCTTCGTGGCATCGTGAGGGAGCTCGGGCCAGCGCAGTATGACGAGTTCGTGCAGCGAATGCTCGGCGCGCTGGGCTACGGCGGCACGGAGACCCACGCCGATATCTCGCGGCCGGACGATTTGAACGATCCATTTAAAATGAGCTTCGACTATCACCGCGAAAAGGCCGGTGATTGGGACAATCTGAAAACCGTTCCTCAGCTTGCGCCGGTGCCGCTGCCTGCGGTGGACGAAAAAAATCCGCCGACCGAAGCGCTCAATCTGGGCACTCCGCGGACGGAGACCAGCACGGCGGAGATGAAATTACCGGCAGGATGGACGGCGGAGCTGCCGGAAGCAGTGCACGAGAAGAGCGCGTATGCGACCTATGACATGACGTACAGGTTCGACAAGGGCACGCTCTACAGCGAGCGGAAGATTGTAGTGCTGGAGAGCAAGGTGCCGGTGGCAGATTGGAAGACGTATAAGAAGTTTGCGGACAGCGTTGGGGTGGGGAATGAGGTCTATGTGCAGTTGAGGCGGGCTACCGGAGAAACCGCGGCGGTCACAGCGGCGTCCGGGACGGGAAGCGCGAACTCGCAGCTCCAGCAGATTTACAGCCAGCTTGAAGATGCGTACCAGTACGGCCGGTTGACGGAGATGGATGCGCTGCTGAAGCGCATGCAGGAGATCAACCCGAAGGCGCCGCGGTTACTGGCGTGGGAGGGAGCGGTCGCCGTTTTGCACCATCATCTGCAGGAGGGGATCGATGACAACCGCAAGGAGTTGGCGGCCTTTCCGGAAGAGTACGACCGCTATGGCGCGATCGTGTCGATACAGATGCAGCAGAGGGACCGGGCCGGCGCGGAAGAGACGCTGCGCGAGTGGGCGAAGGCGAACCCGGCCGATCCGCAACCGCTGATGCAGCTTTCGGGGTTGTTGACGCTGGATGGTAAATTTCCGGAGTCGGTGCAGGCGGCCAAGGATGCGGTGTCGCGCGTGCCGGCGGGCAGCGACAAGCATGGGCAGGCGGTGCTGTTGCTGGGCAATGCGCAGATGAAGGCGGGCATGAAAGAGGATGGCCACGCGACGCTGCGCGGTCTGCTGCAGACGACGGATGACCCGGAGTTGATGAACGACGCGGCCTTCGAACTTGCCGACGCGAAACAAGAGCTGCCGCTCGATGAGGCGAAGGAGCGGGTGGCGCTGGACAAACTGACTACGGAGACAGAGAGCTGGACGCTCGACGAATCCGCGCAGACGCTGCGAGCGAAGACCAGCCTGCTGGTGGCTTCCTGGGACACAATGGGGTGGATTCTTTTTCGCGAGGGTAAGCCTGCGGAAGCGAAGCCGTTCATTGAAGCGGCGTGGATGAACAGTCCCAAGCCGGATCTGAAAGAGCATCTCGACGCGGTGAATGCGGCGCTCGGCGTGAAACCCGCAGCTCGTTACAAATTGCCCAAGGCCGACATCACGGTAACTGCGGAGGCGATTGGCCAACAGGCGCGAACGTTTCCGCTAGGTCCGGCGCAGGGCTTGCAGGGAGTGGCCGAGTATCGTCTCCTGCTCTCGCACGGGAAAGTGGAACGAATCGAGCCTGCCGGAGAGAAAAAGCTGGACGGTGCCGAAGCCATGGTAAAGGCCGCCGATCTGAACAAACTGTTCCCAAATGGATCCCAGGCAAAACTCGTCCGCGGCGCCATGGTGAACTGTTACAACGGAAAATGCCTGCTGCTCTTCGAGCCCTTGATGTGATTGGCTCGTCGAAGCAGAGTTTTTCTGTCTGCGCTAAGCTCAAATGTGCTGAGTCGCAGGACTGCGGTGCTGCATCCAAGCGAAAGAAGGCCTCAGGACTTGATTGAAGCGGAGATGGTTCCGCGGCTGCCTCGGAAGGCTTACTAGCAAATCGCTGCTACTCGCAACATAAGGAGAACCGTTATGGCATTTGAACTCCCTCCCCTGCCGTATGATTACGCCGCACTCGAGCCGACGATCGACGAGGCAACGATGAAGCTGCACCATGACAAGCATCATCAGGCGTATGTGACGAACCTGAACGGTGCCGTGGAAAAACATGCGGAGCTGGGCAAGAAAACACCCGAAGAACTGATCAAGAATCTGGACAGCGTGCCTGAGGACGTGCGCACCGTGGTCCGGAACAACGGCGGCGGCCACGTGAACCACACCATGTTCTGGCAGATCATGACGCCCCAGGGCGGCGGCAATCCTACGGGTAACATCGGCGGCCAAATTCAGAGCGACTTTGGCGGCTTTGAAGACTTCAAGAAGGCATTCAACGACGCCGCGGCCAAACAATTCGGCTCCGGCTGGGGCTGGCTGGTGTGGAAGGGCGGCAAGCTTGCCATCACAACAACGCCAAACCAGGACAATCCCATGATGCAGGGGCTCTATCCGATCCTGGGCAATGACGTTTGGGAGCACGCCTATTATTTGAAGTACAACAACCGTCGCCCGGAATACCTGGCAGCGTGGTGGAACGTCGTGAACTGGGCCGAGGTGAACAAGCGCTTCGAACAGGCCAAGAAATAGGCCTCCGCAAATCCAAAATTCGCATGCAGACAAGGCCGCTTTCAACTGGAGCGGCCTTGTTCTTTGCCGTGAGACGGTGGCTTTTGCGTCTGCTGGAAATCTAAAGATTGAGCTTCTTGAACAGCACCTCAGGAATTGCGCGAACAATCGCCATCTTCAATCGCCAGTCGCCAGGAACGTACACAATGTCCTGGCCTCGATCGATCGCCTTCACGATGGTCGCCGCTACCTTGTCCACGTCGGCGAAGGTCTTATATTTCTCCATGCGTTCGGTCATCGAGGTCTTCACCGGGCCCGGCTTGATCGTCATCACGCGGACGCCTTCGCGATCGATACGATTGCGCAAGCCGTCGACAAACGCCGTGAGCGCGGCCTTGGAACTCCCGTACACATAATTAGATTTGCGGCCGCGGTCGCCCGCAACAGAGCTGAGTACGGCAATCGTTCCGGAGCGCCGTTGCGCGCAATAGTTCGCAAGCCACGTGAGGATGCTCACCGGTGCAATGTAGTTGGTGTGAGCGATCTGCGCGGCCTCAGCGAAATTGCGCTCAGCGCGCGATTGATCCCCCAAGACGCCGAGCGCAAGGTAGGCGACGTCCAATCCGCCCAACGAATTGACTGCGTGCGCGAGCAGGTCGGCGTGATGTTCCGTGCGATCCAGATCAGCGACCGCCGTGCCGACATAGCCCGCGCCGCGCGTGCGCGCATCCGCCGCGACAGCAGCGAGACGTCCCGCATTGCGCGCAACGAGAAATAGATGATCGCCCTGGCCGGCCCAGAGACGGATGCACGCCTCCGCGATGCCGGAGGTTGCGCCGAGCACAAGGATTCGCTTTTGCTCTGCCACCGCCTGCGGCACGGCGTTTCCCTCCGGATTGGATGAGGGTTCGATCGGAGCACTCATTGCATGAACCCCTGTCCACCGACGACGCGCTCCCAGAAGCTGGAGGTGAGCGCCGGATCCTTGTAGCGTGCGAACCGCTGCCACTGCGGATAAAAGGCCTGAAACTGCGCTGCCGTCATACGCGCATCCTTGGCCGGATAGAGGCGGCCGCCGAATTCGTAGGTCATCTCCGCGAGGCGGTCGAAAAGAGCGAAACTCTTTTCCGGCTTGATGGGGAAATCAAGCGCGAGCGTGATCCCTGGCTTCGGAAAACTCATCATGCCCGGCGAGGGAACATCGCCGAACACCTTGAGCACAGCCAGAAAACTGGCTAGACCCGATTTGGCAACCTCGTGCAGAATCGCAATCGTGCCCTCGCGCGCATGCTCCCATGGAATCGCATATTGAAACTGCAACAGACCGCGCTTCCCGTACATCTTGTTCCACTTCAAGACGGCGTCCAGCGGATAAAAAAACGGCTCGTAATCCACCAACGAGGTGGCGCGCTGCTTCATCTGCTTGTTGAAGTAAAGCGTATTGAACAGGCCGACGCTGGCGCCGTTGAGAACCCAACCCGGGAGTTCGAACGGGAAGGTGAGCTTTGGAGGGCGCGATGGTTTGAGCTCGCCGGGAATCTGAACATGCTCGCCCTGCATAAAGATGCCGCGCGCGAAGTTCTTGCCGGTCGAGGTGACGTCGATCCAACTCACCGTGTACTCGACATTCTGCGACTGCGTCGTGAGATCCAGGAACTCGTCGATGCCGTGAAACTGAATCCCCTCATACTCAATCTCGCGGCTGACGATCCGTTTCAGGCGAAGCTGCGCCCACGTGATCATGCCGGTGAGGCCGAGACCACCGATCGTCGCCGAATACAGTTCCTGGTTGCTTGTTGGTGAACAGACAATGCGCGCGCCATCGGAGCGCACAAGTTCAAACTGCGGCACATGGCAGCCGAACGTTCCGGCAACGTGGTGGTTCTTGCCGTGAATGTCATTGGCAATCGCGCCGCCCAGCGTGACATATTTGGTGCCCGGTGTTACCGGAAGGAAATAGCCATGGGGCACGGCGAAGTCAAGAATTTGCGCGAGCGTGATGCCGGCCTCCGCGGTAAGAACGCCCGTGACGGGATCGAAGCTAAGGAGGCGGTTCATTCCGGTGGTGCAAACCAGTGTGCCGTCCTTCAGCAGACAAACGTCTCCGTAGCTGCGGCCCATGCCGACAGGCAAAGCGCCATGGTGTACACCATCGATGACACGAGGAAATTGATCCTGCCAGTGAATAGAACGCAGGTCGGCGTTGTAAACCGGGTAGCGGCCCCAGGATTCAAAAGGCGGTTTGACGGGAGTCGTGTCAGAAGCGGCGCCGGTGGCTGTGTTCTCAACCGCAGAGGGCATGCATCTAGGATAGCGGATAGTGCTGGGAGGGCTTCCACACGAAAGGCTTCAGCCGAGCGTCCCTGCTTCTGCAGGAAGCTGGGGCGCGGAGCAGGACCTGAAGCAGATTGGCGGAATTTCGGCATTCTATGGAACACGGCGAGAATGAATCGTAGTAAAGAGGACGATGAACGATCACGCAGAGGCATATCGAGAAAGGATTGCCGCGCGCGCAGCAGAGACCGCAGCGTGCCAACGGCAACATGTATGGCTGGGGTACCTTCGGCTCACCCTGGTCGTCGCAGGCGTTCTCGTTATCTGGTTTTCGTTCCATCGTGACGAGATATCGCGATGGTGGCCTCTTCTGGTTTGCGGGCTATTTGTCATCGTTGCGAGAAAGCATTCAGCGGTGCTTCAGCGGAAGGCGGAGGCGCAACGTGCGATTCGATTCTTTGAGTATGGTCTTGCGCGCATCGAAGACCGTTGGGCAGATAACCCGGCACGCAAAACGAACGTCGACGCATCGCAGAGCTTACTCGCCGACGACCTCGATCTGTTTCGGCGTGGCGGCCTCTTCGATCTTCTGGACACAGCACGCACATCCGAAGGCGCGGACCTTCTGGCACTATGGCTGTTGAACCCCGCCACGCGAGAAACGATACTGGCGCGGCAGGCCGCAATCGCCGAGCTACGCGCCTCAACCGTGCTCCGCGAGCGGTTGGCATCTTGCGGCGAGACCGATTTCGAGCAATTAGATACCGAGCTCTTAGCGCAGTGGGGTTCAGGCGCCGAGCTGGAGATTCCGGGCGCTCTGCGTTGGATCGCTCCGGTGCTGGTATTGATCACCGTTGCATCGGCGGTCTGGTTTCTCGCGACGAATAATGGATGGCCCCTGCTCGCCATCGTCGTTCTCGATTCGATCGTAAGGTTTCCCCTGAAGAAGCGAGTGCAATCGCTGTTCGTGTCTGCTGAACGAACCAGCAACAGCCTGAAACTGGCGTCCCAGCTGATTGCATTGTGGGAACAGCAGCCGGTGGAATCTCCTCTGCTCCTGGAGTTGCAGGGCCAGCTCACCGGCGGAGACAAAAGCGCCTCGCAAGCCCTGTCCCGACTCGCCTTTCTTACAAGAATGATGGAGCAGTACGGGAACCTCATGGTTCGCATATTCGATGTGCCGTTGCTGTATTCCATGCAGGTCGCACTGGCAGCGCAAAGGTGGCGGCGAACGTATGGTTCGGTGCTTGCGCGATGGTTGCGTGCGCTTGCTGAGTTGGAGGCTCTGCAGTCGCTCGCGACATACAGCTTCGAACATCCACACGATCCATTCCCGCAGATCTCAGAAGCAGAGCCGTGCTTTGAGGCCGTTTCGCTTGGTCATCCTCTGATTGCGGCGGCAAAGTGCGTACGCAATGACGTCAAACTTGGCAACGAAACAAAACTCCTGCTGGTCAGCGGATCCAACATGTCGGGCAAGAGCACGCTTCTACGCGCCGTTGGAATCAATACAGTGCTTGCGATGGCCGGAGCGCCCGTGCGTGCCGCAAGTCTTCAATTGACTCCGATGCATGTCGGAGCCAGCATCCAGCTAAACGATTCGCTGCAGGAAGGCCGCTCGCGGTTCTACTCCGAGATCCTGCGGCTGCGCGCAATCTGTGAGTTGGCAGAAGAGCGACCGCCGGTGCTCTTTCTTCTTGATGAGTTACTGGACGGAACGAACTCAAGCGACCGGTTGACCGGCGCGACTGGAATCGCGCAGGCGCTGCTGGCAAGCGGTGCCATTGGATTGATCAGCACACATGATCTCGCGCTCGCGGAGATTGCAAATAGAGAGCACGCATTGCGGAACGTACATTTTGAGGAACGCATCGAAGACGGTGAGATGCTCTTCGACTTCAAGCTGCGCGATGGTGTTGTGACCACGAGGAACGGGGTCGCACTGATGCGGATGGTTGGACTGAAGGTGTAGCTATCTGCACATCGCATCGAGCGACTTCGACCTGTCCGTCATATACGGGATATTCACGTGGCGCGCCTGCGCGACCATCTCGTTGAAGGTATTGCCATCCGGTGAGGGAACCTTTGGATCGAAGCTGTAGATCGGATCAGCCATTGCCTGCTGTAGTGTGACGAAGGTGAAGCCGCGTTGGCGGAAAAGCGCGATAAGCTCCGGCAGCATGCGCGCGTCAAACGCTCCGACGTGCAGCAGAAGTACGTACGGAACATCGCGGTGGTAAAGATTCTGCGCAATCTGGCGGTAGACGCGGATGGCCTCATCGGCGGCGTTCAGATAGCTGTCGTGCAGTGATTGAATCGCTGCCTTGTCGTGCTTGGCGGCGCACCGCGCGTAGGGCTCGTTCCAGTTGTAGTCCTGGAAGTCCATGGAGACCTCGGCGATACGGTAACCGTGTTGCGCGAGCCACGCACGGAGTTCCTCCCGACGCTCGACCGTGTTTCCCTCTTCGAGATACGGGAAGCGGAACCAATGCCAGTCGCTGTTGGGTGAGACCTTGCGCAGCAGCGGCTCGTTGCGCAGGATGTTGACTTCGTACTGCGCGACGGTAAGCTTGTCGAACTCCGGATGCGACCACGTATGGTTGCCGAGCGGATTGCCGGCAGCGCGCCACGCCTCAAGAATATGAATCTGGTACGGATACTGAGCCACGCGGAACCCGTTCACAAACCCGTAGATCGGAGGCATGTTCTCGCGTTTCAGCGTCGCGAGAATCGACTTCACGACCTCGGGCCGCGCCATTCCTGGAGGCAGCGGACCGTGCGCTGGAAGATCGTCAAATGTGAACGCTACCTGAAGCGGCACGTCGGGCGATGCCGCCTGAGCGGATGCGAAGCGCGGTCCGCGAGCAGTCGCGGCGAGCGCGAACAACAGCAGGAGAAGGCGGCACGCTCGACTCATGATGTCAGTGTATCCGCGCTAGAGAGTGCCCGTCCGCTGCGGCTGACGGGCAACGCCGCTTGAAAAGACTCACGATTGTCCCAAACCGCAGGATCGAGTGGAGTAGTATCGACAGGAACCGGTCCCAACCTACCTGCTGTTTTCATTCCCACTTCGCAGAGGTGCCTTATGGTTCTCGGAATGTCGCTGCATACGTTTACCGTTCTCCATGTGATCATCAGCATCGTTGAGCTTCTGGCGGGAATTGCTGTTGTGCTGCAGTTGCTTGCCGGCCAGCGCAGCGGGCTGAGCGGATTGTTTCTGCTGACCGCCGTGCTGACATCGATTACGGGATTCCTGTTTCCGTTCCACGGCATGACGCCGGGGATTGTGCTCGGGATTGTTTCGCTGCCCTTCCTGCTGCTGGCCGCTCTGGGGTTGTACAGCGGCCACCTGCGCGGCGCGTGGAGAGCGACGTACGTGCTGTCGGTACTGATCCTTCTTTATCTCGATGCGTTCGTCGCGGTAGTGCAGTCGTTCGAAAAGATCGGTCCGCTGCATGCGCTGGCGCCGACGGGGAAAGAGACTCCGTTCGCGATCGCGCAGGGCGTGGTGTTGCTAGTATTCCTGTTTGTTGGATTCCTGGCGCTGAAGCGCTTTCGCCCGGCGCTGGCTATTGCCGCGGACTGAATGACAAAGGCGTGGCTCGAAGCCACGCCTTTGTCGGTGCTGCGAATGCTGGCTACGCGGCAGCCTTCTTCGTTTGCGCGAGCGCGCCCTTGGCCTGTTCGGCGAGAGCGGTGAATCCGACGGCATCGTTCGCGGCGATGTCGGCGAGAATCTTGCGATCCAGGCCGACACCGGCCTTCTTCAGGCCGCTGATGAAGGTCGAGTAGCTCATGCCGTTCAGCTTGGCGGCGGCGCCGATGCGCACAATCCAGAGCGAGCGGAACTGCCGCTTCTTCTGCTTGCGGCCGACGTAGGCGAACTTGAGCCCGCGCTCGACGGCTTCCTGCGCTGCCTGATAGAGCTTGGATTTGGTGAGGAAATAACCGCTGGCGCGCTTGAGGATCTTTTTACGGCGATCGTTGCGCTTTGTACTGCGTTTTACACGAGGCATCGTGTGCTCCTTTTTCCTTTGCGTCGTAAGTTACAGCGGCTGGAGGTAAGGTGTACCTCTTCACTCGCTTGCTGCTTCGAATCTGGTGTCGGTAAGCGCTTTGCTCACCGAGGGGCCTCGACGCTTTGCTGGCCCTTGGCTTTCGCCGTCTCGACTCGACTACTTCTGCTCTCTACGCTTACGCGTAGGGGAGCATGCGGGCGACCTTCGGGGTGTCGGCCTCGCTCACGAGGACGATGCGGCCAAGCTTTGCCTTGGTCTTCTTTTCCTTGGAGGTGAGGATGTGGCGCATCTTCGACTGACCGCGCTTGAACTTCCCAGTCGCAGTCTTCTTGAAGCGCTTTGCCGCGCCGGAGTGGGTCTTTAGTTTTGGCATGGGTGTTCCTGTAGAAAAACCTGCAGATAACAGCAGAAATCAGTATAGCAGAGGCGCGTGAAGGAGCGACGACCCACTGCCCCCCGATTTGTTTCAAAGTCTTCATAACAAATCAGTTAAGCTTGGACCCTGATGCGCAAAGTATTGATTCTAAAGGATTGAGGAATCTATAGGGGGTTGCAGTCGGGATTTGGGGTATGGATTACCTGCGGAAAGAGGATCTTTCGCTCACTGGTGTGGCGATACCTCCACCATTTCCCTCCGCGAACGGCTAGCTCCCCCGATTTTTCGATCCCGGCGTTAGTCGATGCGGACGAGGTAGGGGACGGCGTGGGGGTCGGGGTCGCCGATCCAGTCTAGGATCGCCACGGCGTCGTTGCGGAGGTGGTCGGCAGGATCGATGCGGACCCAGTAGCCGGTGGGGCCGGCGAATTCGGCGACGCGGGCGCCACGGTAGCGGTCGAGAAGAGCGTCTTTGAGGTCGCGAGCGTCGTGTTCCTTCGAGAATGGTCCGGTCTGGACGCACCAGCGGCCGGGCGGATCGGCGGAGTGGTGCGCGAAGGCCTCGACACGGACGCGGCCGATGCCCATGCGGTAGAGGCCGATGGCCTTGGCTGCGCCAGCGGAGAGATCGAGGATGCGGCCGGGGACGAAGGGACCGCGGTCTGTGATGCGGACGTAGACCTGTTCACCTGTGGCGAGATTGGTGACGCGGATGGTGGAACCCATGGGGAGGGTGCGATGGGCGGCGGTGAGACCGTCCTGATCATAGACGCTGCCGTCGGCGGCGGCGCGATGGTTGAAGCTGGGGCCGTACCAACTGGCGATGCCGACCTCGGTGTAGATGGGAGGGCCGGAAACGTCGTCCATGCCAGGCTGAGGAGTGGATGGCCGGACAGGGACGTTGGGCTGCGGCTCCGCGGGTCGGCGGGAGATGGGCGGTGGTGGCTGGTAGGCGACTTGCGGAGGCTTGTTGTGGTGACAGCCCGCGAGCGGAAGGACTGCGAGGAGAGCGAGTGCACAGACCCAGGTCTCAAAATCGCGAAGCAAGGTACCCGCTCGCCGCTTCCCGGCATGGTGGCGTATGTGGGTCTTTCGCGCACGCGCGACATTCCATCCGTTCACGTCCTGAAGGGATGGACCACCCGGGTTCTGGATGACCCGGGCACTCATGAGGAGCCTGGGCGATTGCTGGTGTTGCCACCGGAGCGCGATTCGTCCATGCTGTCGGCGAGCTTTTGCAGGCGCACGGCGGCGGCGCGAAGAGCGGTGGATCCATTGCGGCGGACCTCGGGGACGACCTCTTCATCGAGGTAGCGGCTGAAGCGGCGCAACTCCTCCTCGGCACGGCGGGCGGCTTCGCGCAGCCGGTCTTCCAGCGGTTTCTGATGGGGCGCAGGGCTCATGAGCTGATGAGTTCTCCCTGGGCAAAGCGCAGTCCGGTACGGTCTGCTGGCCGTGCCCTGTCCTCGATGGTGGATGCGGCGATGGCAACGGGTCAACGGGCTGAGGTGGAAGTTGTTCCGAGGTGGTAAACTCGCGGACGCCAGAATGGGACGCGCTCCGGCCGCTAAGTGGCGGCAAGGACAACCGATGGAGCGGCGTTGGCGTCCCTTTACGGACGGCCTGATTTTCTTCGTCATAATGCATCCGAAGTTATGCGCGGCAGCTCGCTTCTTAAGGCGACTGTCCAAAGGACACAATGCAGGCACGACAATTTTGCTGTATTTCAGATTTTTCAGGCCGGTGGTTGCGGCCAATTCTGGTATTGACGCTGATTGCCGCGACAGTTCCGGCGATCGCGCAGACGGCGGCCGCCAAAGCGGTTGTGAGTGCCGCCCAGGACGACGGTGTCGCCGTGGATGGGGCACCCGCAAATTCGACCCCTGCAGTAGCGGTGGAGGATGCGACGGCGTTGCCGGATGCTCCGCTGCCCCAGCAACAGGGGCAGCCGACAGACAACAAGCCACTGGTGGCAGCGACGCCGAAGACCGTTCCGGTGGACACAAACATGCCGGTGGCTCCGATTTATTCGAAGTACATTCCGGCAGGCTACGCGGTGCACCAGATTCATGGGCGCGAGAAGCTGATTCTGGGAGCACGGGATCTCTACTCGCCGGGAAATATCGGTGACATGTTCCTCTCGGCGGGCTGGGAGCAGCTGACGAATGGGCAGCCGAACTATGGAACCGACCGCGGAGCGTTCGGCCAGAGGCTGGGGGCGGCGGCGATCCGAGAGACCACCGAGGGCATTCTGACGGACGGCGTGTTCAACGTGATGCTGCATGAGGATCCGCGCTACTTCGTGCTGGGATCGAAGTTCAGCTTCGTGCACCGGACGATGTATGCGATCACGCGGCCGCTGGTGACACGCAGCAGCAATGACGGGCATGCGAAGCCAAACTATGCGCTCTGGCTGGGTTATGCGTCGGCGACGGCGCTGAACAACCTCTATTACCCGAAGAGCAACCGGGACTTCCACGACAATCTTTCGGCCTTCGGCGGATCGATTGGCGGAGCCGCGCTTGGCTTTCTGGCCGATGAGTACATGGCGGATGCGTTGCGACTCCTTCATCTGAAGCATGGAAATGGGAGCCGCTAGGCGGCTTTTCCGTGCCACGGAGCGTCCATCGGAAGAGTGTTGCACCGGGACGAAGGATTTTCGCGGGCCGACGGGTTTCAATCTTCATGGGTCACGGTGTGGGTGAACTGCCGGGGGTGGGGGAAGTACCGGAGGCTGCGCTGAGCGGGAGTTGGAGCACGTGGACGGTGGGACGGGCTCGGGGACCTGCAGCCGCCGTGCTTCTGGCGCTGCTGGGTGTGTGCGGCGCTGCGGGCGCGCAAGTGTTGCCGCAGGTGGATGATCTGCCCGATGCGCCGAGTGCGCAGATGGGTCAGCGAGTCAGCGACCAGGTGAGCGGAGCGGAGCTCAGCGGAACGCCGGATCAGCAAATCAGCGGAGCGGCAGGACAGCAGGTTGATGAGGCGGCGGATGATGCGCAGGGTGCGGCAAGGGAAAGACTGCGGCCGTGCAGAGATTCGGACTATCCGAAGGACAAGATGCCGCTGCAGGGACCGCCGCCGTGCATGCCGGAGAATCCGATTGAGCCGATTGTGACGTCAACGCATGTCCCGCCGCTGAGCTCGAAACAGAAAGGCCAGCTGGCAATTCGAGATTTTATCGATCCATTTAATTTTGTGACGATTGCGGGTTACTCGGCGCTGGTGGTGGCAACGAATTCCCATACGGCCTATGGGTCAGGATTTGAGGGATTCGGGAAACTGACCGGATATGGGCTGGCGGAAGATGCGCAGGGGGAGTTTCTGCAGACCTATGCGATCCCGTCGCTGGTGCATGAGGACCCGCGCTACCACCGGATGCCGAGCGCGAGCATCAAGCGCCGGGTGTGGCATGCAGTGAAACACACCTTTGTGTCCGAGCACGACGACGGGCGACCGATGCCGAACTACGCGACGCTGCTGACCTACCCGCTGAGTGCGGAACTGAGCAATCTCTATGTGCCGGGAATTCAAAGGGACGCGCCCTCGACGGCACGGCGCATAGGGATCGGCATTGCGACGGATCCGGCAGGCGCTTTGGTGGCGGAGTTTCTGCCGGATGTGGCGAAGAAGATCCACATCCACATTTTGTTTGTGCAGGAGATTTTGAATAAGGCGATTGTGGGGTCGCCGAGCACGACGCAGTGAGCAGGCGCCCACTCGTCCGCTGTGCGAACGAGCGGGGCATCCAGAGAAGAGAAACTAGAACGTGGTGGCGACCGTGAAGCGGAAGGTCTTGCGCGGCTCGCGCAGGATGTAGTCGGCGCCGTAGAACTGAATGGCCTGCTGATAAGTGTAGGCCGCGGCTCCGGGAGCGTCCTGCCATGGGAAGAGGTTCTTGAACGTCGTCGGATCGGTGGCGAACTTCTGCGGAAGGTCCTTGTAGAGGCGCAGCGGATTGTAGGCGTAGAAGATGCGGAACGGAGCGTTGACGATCGGAAGGATGAAGGAGATCTCGGCGCCGTTGGACATGCGCGGCACGATGTTGGTGCCGGGGACGGTCTGGAGATAGAGCGGGAAGTTGACCTGGGTTCCGCCGACGCAGTTGCCGTTGACGAGGTGCGGGCAGCCGTAGAGCGGAGCGTTGAGAGCGGAGATGCCGAGCACGCTCTGACGTAGCTGGCCTTTTTGGGTGTCGAAGGTCATGCCGAAGTCGGTGAAGAGCGCGAAGGTGACCTGACTGACGATGGGGATGCGGTACTCAAGGTTGGTGGTGAGGTTGGTATCGCCGCCGATGGAAGCGAGACGATAGACCGGGATCGGAATCTGGACGTTGGTGCCGAGCGTGGGATTGGATGGGTCGCGCGGAACCAGGGAGCCGTCGGGATTGGTGAGGTTCATCATCACGCGCGTGGGGATGAAGGTGTAGGGCGAGGACGAGCGGATGTCGAAGCCGCGGACGTCGTTTTCACCGCCGGAGTAGATGCGGGTGAACGGAGGCGCGACCTCGCCGCCGAATCCGGTGACCTCATTGAAGAGAATGCGGTAGCCGAGTACGTTGCGGCCTTCCCTGTTTACCTTGAGTCCCTTCATGGGGAAGAACTGACGCCAGGCCATGGTCGGCGCGAAGTACTTGGTGTTGCCGCCGACGCCGGCAAACTGGAAGGCAGCGTTGAAGTCCTTGCCGGAGTGCGGGCCGACGGCGCGGTCCAGCGTGGAGAAGCTGAAGCTGGGCGTAACGACCGAGCTGATGATGCCGTTGAGCTGGTTCTGGCCGGCGATGCCGGCGCGGAAGGCGAGGGTCTCGAAGACGTTGCGCGTGTTGTCGTTGAAGGTGGTGATGCCGGAGCGGGACAGTGAGTACGAGAGGCCGACGCGGGCGACGCCAGACATGCGGAAGAGCTTGCGCAGGGCGGTCGAGGTCGAGATCGTGAGACCGGTGGTGGATTGGTTGTAGTTGGTGAGGAGCGACTGCTGCGCGTTGGTAAGGTTGGCGCTCTGGCCGTTGGTGATGGCGTAGCTCTTGGCGGGGTTGTAGTCGAACTTGGAGTCGAAGACTTGAACGCCGAGCGAGATGGGCTTGTTGCGCAGGTATGGCTCAGTGAAGCCGAAGCTGAGGTTGCGCGAGAGGTCGCCGATGTTGGCGTTGATGGAGAGGGTTTCGCCGAGGCCGAGAAAGTTGTTGGTCTCGTAGTTGAGGCCGATGAAGGAGCCGGAGAGTCCGCTGATGCCGCCGTTGAGGCCGATGGAGTTCTTGCCCTTCTCCTTGAGCTTGATGAGGAGATCGACCGTGCCGTAGGTGGGCGCGGCGTCGGGGTTCTGCTGCGTCTCGACGTCTTCGTCGGTCTTGAGCGTGTCGAAGTAGTTGAGCTGGTTCAGGCGGAGCAACGAGAGATCGACGAGCTGCGAGTTATAGACCTGGCCTTCTTCCATCAGGAGCTCGCGGCGGATGACCTTGTCGCGGGTGATGGTGTTGCCGGAGAACTCGATGCGCGAGATGTAGAAAGGCTTACCCTCGTCGCAGGCGACATCGAAGCTGACGGTGTGGTGAGCTTCATCGAAGGTGGGGTTGGGCGTGCCGACGAAGTCGATATAGCCGTGGCTGCCGTAGAGCTTGCGCAGGTTCTGCGTGCCTTTGTAGAAGGTCTTACCGTCGAACCAATCGCCGTCCTTGACGGGGAACTGAGCGCGAAGCAAAGCAGGATACGGGATGGCCTTGCAACCGGTGAAGGTGATGTGGCCGAGACGGTAGCGCTCGCCTTCTTCGACAGGGATCAGGATGTCGACGCGCTTGCCCTTGGACGGATGGAAGGTGAAGGGATTAATACCACCGGCGTTGCGGACGTTGGTCTGGGGCTCGCCGGTCTGGACCTTGACGTAGCCGTGCTCGCGGTACTTCTCGCGGACGAGCTCAACGTCTTCATCGAGCTTGGAGGCGTCGAAGGTGCGCGGGAAGAGGTTCTCGAGGAAGATCGAGTGCGGGATGCCGATGGGCTTGGAGAAGTGCATCGCCGAACGCAGCTCGCGGGAGCTGAGGGCGTGGTTGCCGGTGAAGGCGATCTTGCCGACCTTGACTGTAGGGCCTTCCTTGACGTGGAAGGTCAGCTCGACCGAGGCGGGCGGGATGGTTTTGACCTCGGTGCGTATGACGGCGTACTGATGGCCATGCTCGCCGAGCATTTCCTTAAGGACGACCTCGGCGTGCTTGAGCTTGGTCGGATCGTACTGGCTCTCGACGGAGAGTTCGACATGCTCCTTCTTGAAGCGGTCGAGGACGTCGGAGACAGAGACGGAGCTGAGGCCAACGTAGTTGATGGCGCGGATGGTGGGCTTCTCGCGAACGTAGATGATCAGCTGGACGCACTTGGGCGTGTCGACCCGCTCGATGCGGACGTCGTCGAAGTAGCCGGTGTTCCAGAGGGAGTTGAAGGTCTGCTCGACGGCTGCCTGATCGTACACATCACCGGGCTGAAGATAGGTTCGGGCGAGGATGGATTCCTTCGGGATGCGACGGTTGCCGATGACCTCGGTGGGGCAGAGCACCTGCGGCGTGGAGGGAGCGGCGGTGAACTGTGGCTTGGCCTGGACCTGAGCCGAGGCCGGAAAGCCGACGGCCAGCGCCGCGAGAGCGAGCAATGCAAGAAAGACCCGCGAGCGGATCGGCCCGCTCAGCAAGCTAACCGGGGATTTCGAGCGGATGGAACGGCTCGAGCGCATGCGCACAGGCTGGGACGTACACTTCAGGGAGCTTGCGCTCACTCGGATTCCGGTAAAAATAACCACACCCTCACTGCTTTAGAGCTTTGTCCTGCACGCGCTCGGCGGGAAATTTGATTATAGGCGACAGTCCGCGCCGAGGGCGAACAGGTGGATGGATTTTGGACTGGCGAGGCAGCGAAGAGAGAGCGGCGAAGGCGGAATAGTCGCCGAAACTTGCATCAGCCCCTGCTGGACGTTTTTCCCGGGTTTCGAGGGCGAAAAGAGGCGTTCTGCGCGTCCGAGCTGATGTATTGCGCGCCATGGGCGCTCGCCTCCAGCGGCTCAGTCTCAGGAGGACAGGCCGACACCATCGTCAGCGAACGGTATAGGGAGCGGTGATTCTGACGAGGTTTGCCTGGACGAGAAAGGACCGGAGCGCGGCGGCGAGTTGCGGCTCGACGACGCCGGCGGGCGAGAGGATATCAAGCGATTCCACTTTGAGCAGCACGGGGACGGGACGTGTGCGGTCGGGCTGCATGGGAAGCTCGCGATGGGGACGAGCGTAGAGCAGCGTGATGTGCTGGGTGGTTTCGGAGTACTGGCGGCAGGAGCCGGCATCGCAGACAGTGGAAGCTTCGAGGCTTTGCGTGACGCCGTTGTTGTAGAGCGCGGCGGAAAGATCGACCTGGCCGCCGGGGGATGGGGTGTCGATCTGGCCGTGCCAGGTGGGATCCTCGCCGCGCGCGATGTGGCAGACTTCGGCGTCATGCACGCTGAGCTGCGGAGAGATGCCGAGCGATATATGCGGGGGCGGAGCGACGTCTGGCAGCGGCGGCGGCGCGGCGTACTCCCCCCAGATGTAGACGACGGTGCCTTCGAGAGTGCTGTCGGTCCAGGTGCGGAGAAGAGTGTAAGAGCCGATGTGCTGGGGAAGGCCGGAGGGAGTGGGGCGGGTGGCTTCGTATTCGTGTTGCAGTCGCAGAGCGTGAATGGCTTCGGCGCCGAAGAGGGCGGAGAGCGCTAGCACGGCGGCGACTCGGGCGAGGTAGGCGCTGGCGCGGCGCGGACCGTGCTGCACGGGAGGCTGAGGGGTAACGTCGTGTGGGTCGTGACGCAGGCGCTCGGCGACGGCGAAGAAGATGACAAGCGCCAGGACAAAGAGGCAACCGCCGATGACGAGATCGGCCTGGCGGGCGTGGTTTTCCAGCCAATAGTGGCCGAGAGCGATCTTGTAATAGACGACCAGCAGACAGAGGCGCAGAAAATTGAAGAGGTAGCCGAGCAGAACGGCGCCGGCGACGACGGGAGCAAAGACGAACCAGCGGAATCGATAGATGTACGCGACGACAAGCGCGGCGAGACCGAGGGTGATGGCTCCGCGAATGCCGTTGCAGCCCGGCGCGATGAACATGCCGAACTGCGGCGTGAACATGAGGCGGAGCTTGTCCTGGGTGAGTTGCTGGCCGAGCGCGTGGGCGAAGCCGCGGGCGACGGATGCTGCCGCGTGTTGGAGAGGGAGATCGATGAAGCGGCTGAAGGTTTGGGGCACAGGGATGACGGCCCACATGAGCAGCACCGGAAACCATGCAGCGCGGAGCAGGCGTTTGCCGCCGCAGAGGAGCACCATTCCCGCGGCATAGACGACGGCGACCAGAGGGAGCGGCGGAATCTGGAGCAGCCAGTCCTTGTTGATGGTGACGATAAAGAGCGTCTGGTCGCGCAGGAACATAAGCGCGGCCGAGGCGGCGAGCACGGCGAAGCCCCACCACGTGCCTTCGGTCTCCCAGCCGAGACGACGCCACTCGCGGAGGATGAGCGCGGCGCAGACGAAGGGGACCACGAGGCCCATGGATTTGAGGTCGTCGGTGCGCCAGATGATCCAGAGCATTCGCACCGAACTGAAGATGGTGAGCAGGCCGGCGGTGGCGGCGAGGCAGGCGAGCCCGGCCACGGTGACAGGAGGAAGGGATTTGGTGTGAGGGAGCCGAGCTTGGAGAGGCGAGGTTTGCACGCAGAAGCTCCCGGCAACGCCAGGCTATGCCCAGATTACAGGAGCGGACACTTCACCCCCGGGGTCGAGAACGGGGTTGTCCAATTTGATTACTTGTTCAATTTTGAAGAGCGGCGGGCGCGCAGCCGGGTACGAAGCGAGGAGGCAGCGAAGACGCCTCCGGCGAGGCCAGCCAGAACGAGAGTCGGATTCTCAGGCGAGTCCTCGCAGCCACCCTGGGCGCGCGCGGGGATGGCGGCCAACAGAGAGACTGCAAGCGCAACAGAAAGGATGGCTTTTTTCATTGTCGATCCTTTTTCTGCCTCGGACCTAGGCCCGTGACGTCGAGTCGTTGGGGCGTGAGATGCGCGGGGCCCCGCCTTCAGGGCAGGCATCGCCGCCGCCTTGAATACGTGATGTCAGAATACGGGCCGGGGATGGCCAGCGTCAATTCAGTTTCGGCCCCAAAGGTATCGCATTCGGCTACACCAAAGGTCGTACGGAAATGATTTCAGGGGGCTTGAAGCAGAGCACCGGACGAAAGCTGGAACAACGTTTAGAATCGCGGATGTACGGCAGGAGGCCGCTTAAAAAATGGCAACAGGTATGGCTGGAATCGAGGCGCTGAAGGGGCTTTCCGCAGGGCTGAAGACGCGGATGGATAAAGCTGTGGAAGACTTCCGCAGCAACCTGCTGAGCGTGCGCACGGGACGGGCCTCGGTGCACATGCTGGACCAGGTGCGGGTGGACTACTACGGTACGGAAGTACCGCTGTCGCAGGTGGCGCAGCTGAAGACGCCGGAGGCTCAGCTGATCATCGTCGAACCGTGGGAGCAGGCAATGGTGACGCCGATTGAGAAGGCGATCCGGACGTCCGGACTGGGATTCAATCCGATGCACGACGGCAAGGTTATCCGCGTGCCGATTCCGCCGATGACCGAGGAGCGGCGCAAGGAGACGGTGAAACACCTGGCGGGCGCGCTCGAAGATCACAAGACATCGATCCGGAACATTCGCCGCGACGGTAATGACACGGTGAAGAAGGCGATGAAGGACAAGCAGATCTCCGCCGACGACGAAAAGCGTGCAAATGAGGAGATTCAGCAGATGACGGATGGCGCGATCAAGCGGATCGAAGAGTTGTTCAAGGCGAAGGAAAAAGAGGTACTGACGGTCTGAAGGCCCGCTTCCCTGCACCGATATAGATTTAGTTCGCGCGTTTTGCTCAGGCGTCGAAGCCCACCACTTTTTTGAGGGTGGGCTCTTCTGCTTCGAGGAGCGCATCGGCGACGGCGGCGGCTTCGCGGGCAGGCTGCAGCTCGTGGACACGGAGCACGTGGGCTCCGGCGAGGATGGCGGCGACGTTGGCGGCGAGGGTAGCGGCGCGGCGGGCTTCGATCACGGGAAGATCGGCCTTCTGAACGGAGCGCACAGCTTTGCCGAGGAAGCCCTTCCGCGAAAGGCCGACGAGCAGCGGGCGGCCGAGCTCGTGCAAGCGGCCGAGGCCGGCGAGCAGCACCATGTTCTCGTTGTCGATCTTGCCGAAGCCGAAGCCGGGATCGATGAGGATGCGCTCGCTGGAGAGACCGGAGGCTTCGGCGAGCGAGAGGCGTTCGCAGAGCCCGGAGAAGACGATGGGAAGAACCTTGGAGGCGGGCAGGCGGGTTTGCAGCTTCCATTGCGTCGGACGGCCGCGAGTGTGCATGAGGATGAGGCCGCAGCCGGTCTCGGCGACGGTGCGGGCCATGTCGGTGTCCCACTCCAGCCCGGAAACGTCGTTGATGATTTCGGCGCCGGCGCGAATGGCGGCGCGGGCTGTAGCAGCGTGGTAGGTGTCGACGGAGACGATGGCGTCCGGACGCTCGCGGAGGAGACCTTCGAGGACTGGAAGAAGACGCGCCTGCTCTTCGGCAGCGGAGATGTTCATGGCGCCGGGGCGCGTGGATTCGGCTCCAAGATCGAGGATGTCGGCGCCGGCGTCATGTGCGGTGACGGCCGCTGCGATGGCGTCTTCGACGGAGAGATGGGCGAGGCCGTCACCGGAGAAGCTGTCCGGCGTGAGGTTGACGATGGCCATGAGCGACGTACGGCCGCCGAGCTCCAGCGTGCGCGAGCGCAGCTGCCAGCGATACAGCGGGCGTGACGGCGGCGGCATGGGCGACATTGTAGACACTTTGGAGTGCTCTGTTGTCAAGCGCGGCAAGTGGAAATTGACAAAGATGAATATTGCAACCGCAGGCTCAAAAACATGGGGTCACGTAGACTGCGATGCATGCGAGTTTCTGGTTTGAAGTTTGCGGCGCGCGGGTTGATGCTTGCCGCGTTGTTTGCTGTTTCATGTGACGCGCAGGAAACGGCTCCGGCTCAAAATGCGAGTGCTCCCGATGTCGTTCATCCGGAGTTTCCGACAGGGACGGCGACGCCGCTGGGAGAGCAGATCGCATCCCTGTTGAGCGACGCCCGCGCAAGCCGGGCACACTGGGGAATTGCGCTGACGGGGATGGATGGAACTCCGATCTATGGGCTGAATGAGAGCAAGCTGTTCCGGCCGGCTTCGAACGCGAAGCTGTTTACAACGGCGGCGGCGATGGCGCTGCTGGGGCCGGATGCGACGGTGACGACGAAGATCGTCGGGCAGATGGATGCGAACGGCCTCGTGAAGGGCGACCTGACGATTGAGGGCGCGGGCGATGCAAACCTGGCGAGCGACGATCTGCCATATGTTGAGCCTGCTCTACGGCCGAAGGGGGCCCAGCCGCAGCCCATTGGGCTGGATGATCTCGCGGCGATGGCCGACCAACTGGTAGCTAAGGGTGTGAAGCGGGTGACAGGGCGTGTTGTCGGCGATGACACGCGGTTTATCGATGAGCCGTTCAGCGATACGTGGGATGTGGGCGACCTCGTGTGGGGATACGGCGCGCCCATTAGCGCGTTGACGATTTCGGACAACGAGCTGAAGCTGACGGTGAATCCGGGGACGATCACGGGATCGCAGGGGCATGAGACATACACGCCCGGAGCGGTGGTCCTGGAGCAGAACGGTGTGCCGTACTACACGGTGGAGTCGCATGTTGAGGTGACGCCCGCAGGGACAGGGAGTCATGTGAATGTGGAGCGGCTGCCGGGGAGCCGTGTGCTGCGGGTGTATGGGTCGATGGCAGTCGATGCGCAGCCGGATGTGGAGCATGTGAGCATCGATGATCCGGCGATGTATGCGGCGATGGCGCTGAAGCAGATGTTAGTGGAGCGTGGGGTGGTCGTGGAGGGTGCGGCCTCAGTGCAGCATCAGCCAGTAACGAGTGGCCGTGGCTTCTTGAGCGCGGTGGATGCGCAGCCGTCTACGTGCGAGGACATGAGAGCGACGGCAGCGGCGGCTGGAAGCCGAACCCCCGTATGTGCCGTGAGCTGTGCGGTACGCGCCGCGTGGGGCGCGGTGCTGGCGTCCCATACGTCGGCCCCGCTGGCGGAAGATATCACGCTGACGCTGAAGGTATCGCAGAACCTGCACGCGGAGTTGCTGCTGCCAAGGATGGGCGATATCGGCTGCGGGGGATCGAAGGTTGAAGGCGCGCGAATGGTGCGGGCGTTTCTGTTGCATGCGGGGCTCGACGGCGACGACTTTGTCTTCTATGACGGCTCGGGACTAAGCGGGCATGATCTGGTGGCTCCGCGGGCGACAACGCAACTGCTGGAATACGCCACGAAGCAGCCGTGGTTCGCGCAGTGGAAGGCGGCGCTGCCAATTGGCGGCGAGGATGGAACGCTGTCCTCGCGCTTCCCTGACCCACCGCTGAAAGACCATCTGTTTGCAAAGACGGGAACGCTGGGCGAGAGTCGCGCGCTGTCGGGCTATGTGGACACGGCCAGTGGGAAGCAGGTGATCTTTTCGATCATGGTTGACGACCACGCGCCGATAGGGTCAGACGACCGCAAGGTGATGGATGAGATTGTGGCGGCGATTGCGGCGAACAACTAGAGACCAGAAAGCAGAGATCCTGGAATCAGAGATCTCTAGCTGAGCTACTTCGGCGTGTGCTGTTTGATGTAGGTGCGGAGCTGGACGTTGAGCTCGAGGGCTTTGTTGACGCCGGATTCCAACATGCGGAGCCAGTCGGTGGCGGGCTCCTTGAGTTCGGCCATGCTGAGCAGATAGCTGGTCTGGACGATGATCTCGAGGGCGTTGGAGAGGTCGTGAGCCATGCGCCGAATCTCCAGCGCCAGCTCCTCGGGAATCTGCTGGGATGAGGCAGCCGAAGAGACGGCTGTCGATGGCTCACTCATGTGCGCAACAATGCTCCCTTACTTCGGATAGGCTCGAGCCTTTGTTCAACAGACGCGAGCGCAGTTGGCACAGTTTACTTGGGGTCGGCTGGAATTGACAGAGCAGGATGGCTTTGAAAGACTAAGAGTTCACGCGGGCGCGGTGGGCGTCCCGATCCGTGAGCCGAAGTGGCGGAATTGGCAGACGCGCATGGTTCAGGTCCATGTACTCGCAAGGGTGTGAAGGTTCGAGTCCTTTCTTCGGCACCAACTCTCGAAGGCAAGCGCAGCTAGCGCGAAAGTTCGAGTGGTCTCCTCGCATGAAATGTTCCGCAATCGTCATGACACGACTCTTGTAAACGCCACAGGAGGTTGCGAGCTCCGAGCAAGCGGCAAACCGGTCAGACTGGTGCTTCCGTTCGCGGGATTCCACCTTCGGGGGGTATCTTCTTCGGCTCCCCCGCGAGAGCCTAGCAGCCTGCTTCGTTGCAGTTGCAGGAGCCAACCCCCATGCATAGCCTGATGATTGCCGCTTTGTTCGTTCTCATGGTTCTTTCACCATGCCTCATGACCCTTCGCTGGCACCCGGAGAGGGACGAGGACTGGGACTAGGTTCCAGGCCGACACGCACAGGCAACCAGGTGACGCCGCCGTTCCGGGCGCACCCAGGCTCTACCGCAACGCTCCATCCCTTCAGTTGTACAGCGCAGCCTCGAAGCTTCGGATCTTCGCCTCATCCCAGGCGTGTGAGGTCTTGCGCCATGTGTCTCCTTGCTGCTCGATGAAGTTCGGAAAGTTCGAGCGGCAGAAGCTCTGGAGCGCGGCAAAGTCGATGAACGCTTGCGGTGTTCCGTCAATGTAAAAGACAGCCTGCAGGCCATCGCGCGACCACTGGATGGCAGCGAGACGTTCGCGGGCGGGCTCTTCGAGCGAGCGGACGTTGTAGATGAGCATGGCGTCTAGGATGTTCTGCTCTTCGAGCGCCGAGGAGCGCGTGGGGAAGCTGCGATCGCAGGCGTAGAGATAGCCGGCTGCGCCTTCATCCTCAAAGACGACAGACGACGGGACCGTGGGCGAGATGGATCTCAGGTGAGCGCTGCCGGGCGTAAATGTTTGCGAGTCCATACAGCATAAGGGTACAGGCAGGGTACGGACGCGGAACTTCTGCCCGCAAAAGCGTCGGTGATCTGTAACCGCGCTCGGACCTGCAATCGCGTCTGCGGCCTGTAACCTAGACAGGTGAGAGTTCGAGCGTTTGTGCTCGGCCCGGCGCAGCGCGTCGCGGCTGCGCTTCTTTTGCTGCTATTTGCCGAGTGCCTGTACACCGTCGCCCACCAGCCGCTGGATAGCAACGACTATCGTTATGCGCGATGCGGACGCGAGATGTGGGAGGAGCCCTCGCCGATCCAGGGCTACTTTACAAGCTGCGGCAATCTGAACGGCGATGGGACGTTTGCCTACCGGCTGGCCGGGCTGCCGCTCAGCGCGCAGCGAATGGTATTGCTGGGGATCGACCATCTGCGCCGGCCGGAAAATCGGCTCTACGCGAATGGGTCGTTGAACGGATCGACCTGGGAGGCGCGCCACGAGCTGAGCTTTGTGAAGTACCTGATGCGGCTGCCGTTCGTGTTGTTTGCGGTGTGGCTGGGTGGGGGCTTGTGGTGGGTGTCGCGAAGGCTGTTTGGGAATGAAGGCGGAGCGTTTGCGCTGGGATTATATGTGTTCTGCCCGGAGGTGGTTCGGTACGCGACCCATCCGAACAATGAGATTCTGGCGCTGTGGGGGCTGTACGGGCTGGTGTACACGGCGATCGGCGTAGCCCATGCGCTGCAAGGGCCGCGCAAAAAATGGAAGCCGCGCATCGTTCTGCTCGCGGTAGCGCTGGGGTTGACGGCCGCGGCGCACGTGCTGGCGGCGATCGTCGGATTTGTCGCCGGCATATTGTTCCTGCTCTATCTGGCGGAGCGGCGACGGAGCTATGTTGCGCAAATCATGATTTATGCAGCGCTGGGTGCGATGGTCATCCTGTTCGCATCTTTCAGCTTCAAGCCTGCGGCATTTGTCTATGTGTTCACCGGCGGCAGCGCCCGGTTCTGGTTCACGACGCAGGGCATTCGCAACTTCTTCGGGTCAGCGACAAACGCGGGCATTCTGGTGGCGGTGGTGGTGGCTCTGGTGGTGTACCTCACAAGCCGGCCGAGCCGATACTTTGGCAACACAACGCCGCTCCTGATGGCGTTGGCGCTGTTTCCTCTGTACACGACGCAGGTGTTTACGGCGCCGTGGGTGTGGGCGCTGCCATTCCTGTTCACGTTCATCGGCGGAGTGTTTGCAGATATTTTCGAGAGCAGACAACGCAAGCTGTTTCTGACGCTGGCGATTACGGTGCTGGCGACGCAGGCGCTCTTGTGCTGGACGACGATGGCCGGCCTGACGCTGTGAGCCTCGGCGGGTACTCAGCGCAGGTACAGGCGCAATTTGAGCGTCTAACGGGTGGCAGCCGGTTTTACGCTGGTGCTGACTGTTCCGAGGCTGTCGTTCAACCATGACGCGACGTACGATCTGTTCGCTGCTGGCCGCTGTGGCGCTGGTTTCTCTGCTCTCGCTGGGTGGATGCCGCGGCGGCTTCAAGGCGCTGTGGGCGAAGTTCCATCATCGCCGCTCAAAGACAAAAGAAAATACGACGGACTATGCAAGCACGCTCGCGAACATGACGGGATCGAAGACCCTAAGCGTCATGCGTTGGCCGAACTACAGCGACTTTCAGCCCCAGGTCCAACAGTTCTATGACGGACGAAACTATGAGCTGGCGTGGACGCGCAACGGCTTGCCGACTGATTCGGCGATCGCGTTGATCCAGCTTTTCGACGATGCCGCAGACAAGGGGTTGACGCCGGGGGACTACGATGCGGGCCGTTGGCAACAGCGAGTGCAGCGTCTCGAACAGATTCACAAGACGCATGATGATTCCGACCAGGCGGCTGCGGTAGTCGCGCAGTTTGATGTAGCGATGACGGTTGCGCTGACACGCTACCTCTCCGACATTCACCTGGGGCGAATCAATCCGCAGTCGCTAAACTTCGATATCGATGTGCCGAGCCGCCGCGAAAAATTTGATGTGGCGGACTTGATCGATGACGACTTTGTTGATGCGGACGCGAATGATATTGATGCGGCGGTTAAGAAGCTGGAACCGCAGAGCCCGATGTATGACGCGACCGAGGCGGCGCTGCCGAAGTACATTGCGCTAGCGAAGGAGCAGAGCGCGAATCCGCCGCAGCCACTACCCGGTGTCGATAAGCCTGTGGACAAGGGAGGAGCCTATCCGGCGATAGCAGCGCTGTGGGCCAGGCTGCAGCTCGAGGGCGATGCGCCGGACGATACGGCCGCCCCCACCACGTACAACAGCGAAGTTGTTAAGGCGCTGAAGCTTTATCAGGAACGCAACGGGCTCCAGGTGGATGGGAGGCTGGGACAGGGAACGGTCGATGCGCTGAATGTGCCCATGAGCCGGCGCGTGCAGCAGATTGACGATTCGCTGGAGCGCTGGCGCTGGCTGCCGGAGAACTTTGTGCAGCCGCGCGTGATGGTAAACCTGCCGGAGTTCATGGTGCGTGCCTACGACGAGGACCACACACTCGCGTTCGAGATGAAGGTTGTCGACGGCGAGGCGAAAGGAAATCACGACACGCCGATGTTCGTGCGCTCGATGCGATACATGATCTTTCGCCCCTACTGGAATTTGCCGATATCGATTATTAAGAAGGAGCTGGTGAATCATCTGCACGGAGCGGCCGGAACCGCCTACATGCAGAAGAATGACTACGTCGTCACCACGGGCAACGGCACGCTTGTTCCGAACTGGACGGTCAACGATCTAGTGCATGGGCGCTATATGGTGCGGCAATTGCCCGGGCCAAAGAATTCGCTGGGGCTGGTGAAGTTCATGTTTCCGAATGAGTACGACGTGTACATGCATTCGACGCCGGAAATGAATCTGTTTGGGCTGACGAGGCGCGACCGCTCGCATGGGTGCATTCGACTGAACGATGCGGAGAAGATGGCGGACTGGGTTCTCGATGGGCAGGGCGACTGGGACGAGGATTCGATTCACGAGGCGATGTACGGGCCGGGTGATGGCACGGATCCAGTGAATAACAAGCAGGTCGGACTGAAGACACCGCTGACCGTGAATATTACCTACCTGACGGCGAACGCCGACGAGGATGGGACGATGCACTTCTTCAACGACATCTATGGGTACGATCAGCAGCTCGAAGCTGCGCTGGCCAAGGGCCGACCATATGAACAGGCGACGATCAAGATCAATCCGAAGCTGACTCCGGGCGAGACCGAGTAGCGTCCGCGGCCTCGGCGCGCACGCGTTTCAACATATCTTCGAGGCGCTGGCCGCGCTTGAGTACGAAGTTGCGAGAGGTGACTTCGAGCTGCTCGATGCGGTCGAGGCGGAAGGTGCGGAAGTCGTCGCGGCGCTCATCCCACGCGGCGAGCGTCCAGACGCCGGACCAGAAGGCGAGAGCAAGTGGGCGCACGAGACGCTGTTCGGCGCGCGAAGCATCTTCATTGAGGCGCGTGTAGCTGAACTCGAGCACCGTGCGGCTGAGGCAGGCGGCGTGCAGCTGGTCGAGGAGCCTGCGATGCGCCATCGGCATCTTGTAGCCTGGAGCATAGAGCGCGATGGCATCGAGGCGCGCGGCGAGCTCCGCGGGAAGCACGGCTTCGATGCGAGCGAGCGCGGACTTGGCGGCGAGGACCGATTCTGCGCCGCCCCACGCCTCGACCAGTCGAGCGCCGAGCACAAGCGCGGTTAATTCTTCAGGCGTGAACATCAGCGGAGGCAGATCGAATTCGCGGCGCAGCGTGTAGCCGACGCCGGCCTCGCCTTCGATGGGTTGGCCGGCGAGTTGAAGATCGCGAACGTCGCGATAGATGGTGCGCTCGGAGACCTGAAGCCGCTCGGCGAGCGCGCGAGCGGTCTTCAGGCGTCCGGATCGGAGCATCTGCACAATGCGAAAGAGGCGGTCGGCGCGCCTCATGCGTGGGCCTCTCTGGGCGTGTTGCTATTCGCCGCGGCTGTGCAGGCCAACATGGTTTCCCTCCGAATCCAGGATGCAGGCGAAGAAACCGAAGCCACCGGGAATCTCGGTGCGCGGCACAAGAACCTTGGAGCCTGCGGACTTGGCACGGTCGACGGCGGCGTTGAGCTGGCCGTCGGCATTGAGAAAGATGATGGTTCCGTCGGCTGCCGGCTTCGACTCGGAGCGCTGAACGATGCAGCCGGCAATGCCGCTGTCCTTGGTTGGGAAGATGAAGCAGGGCGCGCCGCCGGGGTATGGAATCAGCTTGGACGACAGGACGTTTTCGTAGAATCCGCGGGCGCGGTCGATGTCGGCGACGGGGATTTCGAACCAGGTAATCGCGTTTGTTTCAAACTTGCTCATGACGTTTTCTCCTCTGTGAGATCGAACAACAGTCGCAGAGTAGGAGAGCGCTGCTGACAGCATACTGTCAGGAGGATGTCAGGAGGACCATTTTGTTTAGACGTTCGTGGGGAATGGGATCACCAGCGGGCGCAGGTCGGGCGGCATCCAGCGCTCATGGGCCTCGGGCGAGTTAAAGACGTCGAAACCGTAGTACTGCTCGTGAAGTTTGCTCTGTTTGCCAAAGGCAGCACAGTTGCGCCGAACGGCTTCATGCAGCGAGACACCCTTTTGCCGCTGCATTGCTTCGGAGATGATGGCCAGCCAAAAGATCGTCAATGTCTCGTGATAGGCGCCGATGGGCTTGCCGCGTGCGAGCAGATAGTTGCGGATTGCGGCTCGAGTGTGGGGCAGCACGGAGTCGCCATACCGGTTGAGGTAGGTCGTTGCCATGGCGATGTGCGCCTGGTGCGTCCACTCCGGCCCCGGCAGCGAGCCATCTTCAAAGGCGGCGAGGAACGCTTCGCACTCCTCTGGTTCGAGCAAATACGAAGGCGTGGCGTCGTCACTCAATAGGCGTCTCCGCCGGTTTCGCCGTGCATTGTGTCGAGGTTTTCAAAGCGCGTGAAGTCGGCGAGATACGCAAGATTGATGGAGCCGGTGGGACCATTGCGCTGCTTGGCAATGATGATCTCGGCCTTGCCCTTCAGGTCTTCGTTCTCGCGGTCGTAGTACTCCTCACGATGGATGAAGGCAACGACGTCGGCGTCCTGCTCGATGGAGCCCGACTCGCGCAGGTCAGAGAGCAGAGGCTTCTTGTCGCCGGTGCGCTGCTCGCTGCCGCGCGAGAGCTGTGACAGCGCGACGATGGGTACTCGCAACTCCTTGGCCAGCGCCTTCAGTCCGCGAGAGATGGAGCTGACCTCCTGCGTTCGGTTCTCGAATTTTTTCTGCGATGCTCCTGTCGACCCGGTCATCAGCTGGAGGTAGTCGATGACGATCAGGTCGAGGCTCCCTTCCTGCTGCTGCAATCGGCGAGCCTTGGCGCGCATCTCGGCGAGTGTAATGCCGGGCGTGTCGTCGATGAACATCTTCGATCCCATCAGACGGTCGAGGGCAGCAATGAGCTTGCCGCGGTCCTCACGCGGGATGAAGCCGGTCTGCAGCTTGCGCGAGCCGACCATAGCCTCGCTGGCAAGCATGCGTCGCAGCAGCGATTCTTTCGACATTTCCAGCGAGAAGACGGCGACAACTTTCTGGTCGCGAACGGCGCAGTTCTGCGCGATGTTGATGGCCCATGCGGTCTTGCCCATCGAGGGACGCGCGGCGATGATGATGAGCTCGCCGCTCTGCAGGCCGGAGGTCATCTTGTCGAACTCGATGTAGTGCGTCGCGAGGCCGGTGACTTCGCGGCCCTGCTCATACAACGCATCAATCGACCCGAAGCTGTTGGCGACAATCTCCGGGATATTGGAGAGGCCGCGCTGGATGGCCGAGTCCGCTACGTCGGCGAGCTTGGCTTCGACGTTGTTGAGAACTGTGGTTGCGTCTTCCGCCTGGTCGGCGGCGGCGGCCATGCCCTCGTTGAAGATCGAGAGGAGCTGGCGAAGGAGACTCTTGTCCTTGATGATGCGGACGTAGGACTCGATGTTGGGGTGACGGGGGATGCCTTCGGTGAGATACGCGAGGTACGCGGGGCCGCCAACCGCATCAAGCTCTTTGCGGCGGTTCAGCGCCTCCATCACGGTAATGGTGTCGACGGCGTGGCCGACGTTCTGCAGCTCGAGAATGGCGCGGTAGATGCGCTGGTGCGAGTCGAGGAGGAAGTCTTCCGGGCGGAGTTTCTCGGTGGCGTCGACGATAGCAACCGAATCGAGGAGCATGGCGCCAAGAACCGTGACCTCGGTCTGCGTGGATGCGGGCAGAGCGTCGTTCAGGGAGACGGGAATGGGTTGTGCGGCCATGGCGAGAACGCTCGTTCGAGAAGAGAATAGTAGTCAGTCTAGTAGCTCCGTTGACCGATGATGGGATTCTCCGGCTGTTAAGTTTGAGTCCCTGTGTGGACAGCGAGGAAAACGGGACGAAAAAAGCGACAGCCGGAGCTGCCGCTGTTTCTGCGTCTGGCGGAGGGACTTACTTCGCGGTGTGCTCGGCGAAGACATTCTGCGCGGCGATAAGGCCATCGCCGAACTTTGCGCCGAGCTGAGGGAGGCTTTTGACGACCACCTGCTCCAGCGCGCCGATGAGCGCGATGGTGTCGAGGTAGTCAAAGAACCCGAGGTGGGCGATGCGGAAGATTTGGCCCTTCATTTCGCCCTGGCCATTGGTGATGACGGCGGCGAAGCGCGACTTTAGCTCCTTGACGATGAGGCCGGAATCGACGCCTTCAGGCGCGTAGACCGCTGTGGCGGCTGCTCCAGGGCTCGTCGCGTTGAACAGCTTGAAACCGAGCGCGATGAGCGCGGCGCGCGTCATGTCAGCGATCATCTCGGCGTTGGCGACGAGCTTCTCGCGGCCCTTCTCCAGATTGCCGTCAGCCTGTGCGGCGATCCAGTCGAGCGAGGCGCCTAGCGCGGCGATCAGCGCGACAGCTGGCGTGTAAGCGCTCTCGCCGTTCTTCGCATTCTTGCGCTCCTTGCGGAGATCGAAATAGTAACGCGGGTTGTACGTGGACTCCATGCGGTCCCAGGCGCGCTGGCTGGCGGCAAGATAGCTGAGGCCGGGGGGGATCATGACGGCCTTCTGCGAGCCGCCGATCAGCACGTCGACGCCCCACTTGTCCATCTCAAGCGCGGAGGTGCCGAGGCCGGTGATGGCGTCGACGACAAGCAGCGCCTCGCTCTTTTGTTCCTTGAGCAGCCTGGCGACTGCTTCAACGTCGTGGCGCACGCCGGTGGAGGTCTCATTGGCCTGCATGAAGACGGCGCGGGTTTCGAGCTTGAGTGCGGCCTTTATGGCTTCGAGCGTGAAGGTCTGGCCGTAGGGCGAACTGACGATGTCCACCTCGCAGCCGAATGCTTTGGCGAGAGCGGACCAGCGCTCACCGAATTTGCCGGCGGTGAGCACGAGCACGCGGTCGCCGGGTGAGGTGAGATTGGAGACCGAGGCTTCCATCGCTCCAGTGCCGGAGCTGGAGAGGATGATGACGTCGTTTTTGGTGCCGACGAATTCCTTGAGCTGCGCGAGGACGCGCTGATAGAGCGCACGGAACTCCGGCGTGCGGTGATGGATGTCGGCGGCCGCCATGGCAAACTGCGCGGCGGGGAGAAGCGGTGTGGGGCCCGGCGTGAAGAGACGCGTCTTACGAATCATGCTTCTATTTTATCGGCGTGTGGGGTGCGGCCGGATTGATATGCTGATGAATTGACCGAAGGAGACGAGATGCCGGAAATTGCAGAGCGCGTGAACAAGGATATTGTGACGGCGATGAAGGCGCGCGAAGAAGACAAGCTGACCGCGCTGCGAATGGTGAAGTCGGCCATGAAAGCAAAGGAGATCGACAAGCGCCAGCCGCTGACGGCCGCCGAGGAGCAGGCCGTGCTGACGACGCTGCTGAAGCAGAGGCGCGAGTCGGTGGAGCAGTTCACCAAGGGCAATCGACCGGAGCTCGCCGCCAAGGAGCAGGCGGAGATTGTGTTGATCGAGAGCTATCTTCCGAAGGCTGCCGGAGAAGATGAAGTGCACGCGCTTGTGAGCGAGGCGATTGCTCAAATCACGAAAGACAACGAGGGCAAGCGACCGGGACCGAAGGACATGGGTGCGGTGATGAAGGTCGCGCAGCAGCGCATTCTGGCCAGCGGAATTCGCGCCGACGGGCGGATGGTAAGTGAGATGGTGAAGGCGGAACTGGCGAAAGGCGCGTAGCGCTCGAAAGAAATGCCTATTTCAAGGAGCCGCTCGAGCCCCGCTTCGAAGTCCTGCAGATGCAGTCCATGCATGAGTGCTCCGAGCAGACGCCGCAGGTGCGGATGAGCTCCTGCTTGAGGGCCGCACGGGCTCGATGGGCGCGCACGGCAGCATTCCCCGGTGTGAGCTTGTGGGCTGCGGCAAAGTCGGCCAGCGAACGATTACCGAGATCGACTTCGCGCAACACTTCTGCATAGGAGGGCCTCAGCGTGGGCAGCAGCTTCTGAAGGCAACCGCACACGATGTCGCGCGTCGGCTCGTTGAAGTCGTAGCTGTCGCGGTTTGGCTCAAGTTCGGCGGCCCAACGCTGCAATGCGCTGCTTTCGGAGTTGCGGCGGCGCGCGTGATCGATGATCGCGTTGCGCAGAACAGCGTAGAACCATGCAACGACAGAGCTCTGGTCGCGAAGGTCCTCAGCGTGCTGCAGCGCACGCATGTAGGCCGTCTGCAGGATGTCCTCGGCGAGAGCCCGATCCTGCACCCGACGCTGTACAAATCCCAGAAACGCGCTGTGGCGATTGAGCAGCGCGCTAAGGTCGCGATTCGATGAGACGGAACGCGACAGAGGCTTAGCCTCTGCCGCGGACGTTTCTAGCAGCATGGGTTCACCGGTGGTTCAGATTCATTGCAAGGACAGAACGGACCGCACGAACAAACTGGCAGGCAGATGCAGTTGCACTTCGTCTTCATTGTGGCTCCTTTCAGCGCTGCGTTTGAGCAGCACTATGAAGACGGAGAACGCTCCGACACATTACACCTCCGGTGGAAGCTTGGGATGCAATTGCATGAAGCCGGCGTGTCGCTGGTACGCGTTGGCCAGCACGCAGGCCTTCCCTTCCTCATACAACGGTGCAAGAAATGTGATGGATACAGGCGTTCCGGGGCCGCCGACGTTGATCAGCGAGCCGTCTTCGGTGCTGGGCGGGGGCGGCGCGTCATCGCCGCGAATGCCGTTAGGCACAATCACGGCGGGTTGACCACAGAGATTGGTTGCCGTGAGCTGAGTGCCTCCGCTGGGTGCCACGATGACATCGAACTGCATGAAGAGATCATGCATCTGCGCCATAGCCAGAGTCCGCGCTCGCTGCGCCTGGATGTAGTCGACGGCGGGAGTGAAGCGGGCGGTGCGGAACGTGTTGGGCCAGTCAAACGGCTTTTGGCCGCTGAGCAGAGCGTCGCGGCCGGAGAGCGTGAGCTCGTCGAAGGCCGCGGCAGCCTCTGTCTCGAGGATGCTGAGCAGCGCGGAGAAGTGGAAGTCAGGCATCTCACACGGAGTAAGCGTGATGCCCATTCCGCGCAGGCGGTCGAGAGTCGCGGCGTCGTACTTTGCGTCGTAGGCGCGGCGCTCAAACTGCGCCTTGTGCTCTGCTTCTCGTTTTGCGCGGTCGGCTTCGGAAAGCGTCCGGACTTCGTCTTTCGGCAGCGGCTGGAGCGTAGGCGTGTCAAAGGCAGACTTGACATAACCGACACGGAGTTTGCGGACGTCGCTTGTGAGATCGGCGTTGAACGCTCCGCTGTGCACGCTGAGGTCCTGACCGTTCGGACCGGCAATGGCGTGCAGCACGAGCGCGCAATCTTCGACGGATCGCGCAATGGGGCCGATCTTGTCCATCGACCATGAGAGCGCCATGGCGCCAGTGCGGGGAACTCGGCCGAAGCTGGGGCGCAGGCCCGTCGCACCACAACGCGTAGATGGCGACGAGATGGAGCCGAGCGTTTCAGTGCCGATGGCGAAGCCGACGCAGCCCGCGGCCGTTGCGCTGGCCGAGCCTGCCGAGCTGCCGCTCGATCCCTGATGCGGATTCCACGGGTTGCGCGTGCGGCCGCCGGGCTTGCCCGAACCCGCGGGATAACCCCATAGGTCGCCCTGGGCCAGCGCCCCCATCGTCAGTTTGGCAATGAGGACTGCACCGGCTGCGTCAAGACGTTTCACAACCTCGGCGTCATAGTCGAACTGCTGATGCTCTAATCCGGCTGCGCCCCATGTGGTGGGATAGCCTTTCACTGCGAGCAGATCTTTCGCTCCCCAAGGTATGCCGTGGAGCGGGCCGCGATCGCGCCCGCGAGCAAGCTCGTGGTCGGCCTGCGTGGCTTGCTTCAGAGCGCGGTCTTCCGTGTACGTGATCACAAACTTTAGCAGCGGATCATAGCGGCGCAGGCGCGCGAGATACATCTTCGTGAGGCCAACCGACGTGACCGTGTTCTGCCGCAGCGCAACGCCAAGCTCGCGTACCGTGGCAAAGGCCCAGGCTTCATCGGCGATGTCACTGTCCTTTGTCTGAGCGGCAAATTTCGCAATGCTCGGCGCTGGACCGAGGCGCATTGGTCTTGCCTGTTCGATCGGCGGCGGATTCGTCCCGGCCGGAATGGGGTTGGTCATCGCGACGGGCGCGACACTGTTGGCGAGATGCAGCTCGCGTACGCGCAGTGCGTTATTGCGCTGGCCCATGAGCCCGTCCAGCATCATCTTCTTTTGCTCGTCGGTGACGTGCACCGCAGCGATGACCGCGGCAGCTTCAATCATCGCCGGAGTGATCGCTGGCCATTCGTGATCTTCATTCGGTGGCCCCGCTGCTTGCGGTCTGCCGGATGCGGCGGCAGCCTGCGGGGATGCGAGGGCGAGCAAAGCTCCAGGAAACAGCGTGTGGCCGAGTCCGGCCGCAGCACAGACCGAAAGGAGCGTGCGCCGGTTAACCGTCGCGGGGGAGCCAATCGTTGGAGTCGACATGGCTGGAATTATTGCATCCGGTCCGGCCAAGGATGTTCTCCTCCTTGCCGCGAGCGGCCGGATTTTGTGCGACGATGCTCGAATGACCGACGCCATAACGCAGACGGCTTCACGTGGTGAGGCACCAGAAGAGCACCATCTGCAGCGGCAACTGCGGCTTCGCGACCTTGTGCTGGCACAGGTGCTGACGGTCGTCGGCAGCTCGTGGGTTGGGTTGGCGGCGGGCCTGGGGCGAGCGCAGACAGTGGCATGGTTGCTGGCGCTGGCGGGGTTTTATCTGCCCATGGCCGTGGCGGTCTTCTATCTGAATCGCGTGATGCCGCTCGAAGGCGGCCTTTATGTATGGGCGCGGCGGGCCTTCGGCGATGCCTTGGGATTTATGACCGCCTGGAATATCTGGCTGTACGCCCTGTCCAGCATCGCGACAATTCTGTTCCAGATTCCAAGCGAATTCTCCTACATGGTAGGACCTTCGGCCGCACACCTGCCGGAGAACCATACGTTCGTCTACTCGCTGCTGGCGGTGCTCGTTGCGCTGCTCGCGTGGACTGCAGTGCGTGGTCTGTCGCTCGGCAAGTGGATACATAACGTCAGTGGAGCGTCGATGATTCTGGCGTTCACATTACTGATCGTTGCACCGGGCTGGGCGTTTCTGCATGGACATCCGGTCCACTTTGCGCCGTTTACGTTTGCGCTGCCGCACACCGACAGAGAGTCGCTGGCGCTTGTGGGCCAGATTCTTTTCGCTTCGTCGGGGCTTGAATATATCGCAATCCTCGCAGGAGAAACGCACTCACCGGCCCGCGACATCGGCCGCAGCGTGGTGATTGCAACCCCGATTGTGTTTGCAATGTTCATGCTGGGCACAGGATCGGTGCTTGCATTTCACAATGCCAATCCCGGCACGGCGATCAACTACATCGCGCCTATCCCGCAGACGTTACGTCTGGCGTTCACCGGCAGCAACGCAGCGACGCTGATGGCGCAGTTTGTCATTCTTCTGCTGCAGATTCGCATCCTCGGAGCCTGCAGTTATCTGTTTACCGGCGTCACACGTTTGCCCATGACCGCGGGATGGGATCATCTCGCGCCGCGTTGGTTCACCCGGCTGCACCCGCGTTTTCGCACGCCGGCGAATTCCATCTACTTCACAACCGCCGTAGTGGCGGCAATGCTGGTACTGGGGTCAATCGGCGTGCGGGCAGCGGAAGGATTCGACGTGCTCAACAATGTTTCCACAGAGTTCTATGTCCTTTCCTATATCGCGATGTTCGCTATCGGACTGTTCGGTGCCTATAACCTGCGCCGCCATCTGCCCCGCTGGGTGATCGCGTGGTGCGGCCTCGGTGGACTGACCTGTGTTCTGATCCTTGTGCTCAACGCGTATCCCTTCGTCGCTGTGGCCAGTCCACTTGGTTTCGCAGCGAAGATCGTCGGTGCGGTCGCGGGCGCGAATCTGCTGGGGTATTTCTTCTATCGGCGCGCGGCGAATCAGGTGCGCGCTGCATCCAATCTGCGTGCCTGAGCTGCCCGAGGTCGAGACCGTCGCCAACGGCGTGAACGCTCGCGTTCGCGGTCAGCGCATCGTGCGAGTGTGGACCAGCGGGAAACCGCAGACGTTCAAGTCGGCGGAAGAGGAGATCGCCGAAGCACTGACAGGCGCGACGATCGAGCGCGTACGGCGTGTGGGCAAGTCGATTGTCTTCGACCTGACACGGGCGAAGAAACGCGCGCCACAGTTTCTCGTGCATCTTGGCATGACAGGCCGATTGCTCGTCTCGCAGCCCGATGTTCCGATGCCGGCGCATACACACGCTGTGCTTACGCTGGCGGACAAGCGAGAGATTCGGTTTGTCGACCCGCGGCGGTTTGGGCGCCTCTCCATCGTTTCCTTGAAGGATAAGAACAGCAAAGGCTATACCGGTCCGGGCAAGGAACCGACAACAATTTCGGCCGACGACTTCGCGGAGCTATTTCGCGGGCGCAAGCTGGCGATCAAAGCGGCGCTGCTGAATCAATCCATACTGCATGGCGTCGGAAATATCTATGCCGATGAGAGCCTATTCCGTGCGGGGATCCGGCCGCGCAAGGCTGCAGGGCGGCTGACGCGCGACGAGCTCAATCGGCTGCACAAGGCGCTGCAGCACGTGCTCGCGAAAGCTATTCAACTGGGCGGATCTTCCGTCTCGGACTATGTTGATGCCGACGGCGTGCGCGGGTTCTTTCAGTTGGAGCACAAGGTATACGGGCGCGCGGGAGAGAATTGCATCGTGTGCCGGACGCCGCTGAAGAAAATTGTTGTCGGCGGACGCACTACCGTCTACTGCCCGCACTGCCAGCGATAGAGGGCTCGCTTCAGCAGCGGTCGACTGCCTGTTCCGCCGCGACCGCAGCCCCAATGACTCGCGTCATCTGGTTGTCCTGCACGATCTCGACCGAATAGTTTTGCAGCGGACTCATCTTGACCATCTGATGCAAATAGTCCTTCAGCATATTGAGATCGAGGAAGCGCACGTTGTATCCGGTGATGAAAAACTTGCGCGCTCCGGCCTGGTGGATGGTGGTCGCGGTGGCAGCGGCCAGCGCCTTATGCCAGAGCTGCTTGAACTCGACGCAGCGGGAATCGCTGCGGCTGTTCGCTGCCTCAAAGACCTCTTCGGGCTCCATATCGAGGAACCGCAGACGCATCGCGCGATGACCCATGATGCCTTCAAGATGGCCGCGGCCGCCGCATCCACAGTAGTTTTCTTTGTCATCGAGGGTGACGACTGTGTGACCGCCCTCCCAAACGCCTTCCATAAACGGATAGCAGCCGTATCCGATGCCGGTGCCGATGGTCCAGACGCGCACCTGCTGCTCAAGCTTTCCGTACTGCGAAGCAAGGCCGGCAGCCACGGCGTCCGCGTCATTCACGATGGTGACCGGGGCCTTCAGTCCACGCGCCTCGATCCCTGAAGCCAGCATGTCCTGAATACGCGCGCCCTTGAGTTGCGGAAGATTCGGAGCCTCCTCCACAACGCCGCTGCGCACCAGACCTGGAAGCGCCACACCTACGCCCTTGATCGACGATTTACGGACCGATGATTCGCGACCCTGCGCCAGCTTCACTGCGAGCTCGCAGATACCATCCACCAGGGACTCGGCGGGAAGTTCTACGAGGGCGTCATCTTCGTCGGAGTCCTGCGGAACCGGCCCCGGCGGATAGGACAGCAGCTCCCCCTGAACCTTGTGTGCAACGACCAATCCCGCATAGATGCGTTCGGCGATGTTGACGCCAATCGCCTCAACGGGCTGGTTCCTGGGGTCTTCTGTGCTCGGTTCTGCCATCTTCCGGTTCCTCTGGGACGGGGCCTTCATGCTCGAAGGTAACAACTTCTGAAGCTATTGACGGTAGCGTGCCGCGGAAAGCATCGTCAAACGTCTTCGGTCGAGCGTCTGCGCGCTCCTCTAATCCAATTTCGTAACGCGGTTAATGCCGTTGAACGCCGCGACCTTATAACACTCCGCGAGCGTGGGATAGTTGAAAACCGTGTCCACGAAGTATTCAAGTTTTCCGCCGAGCGCCATCACGGCCTGGCCGATGTGCAGCAGCTCGCTGGCACCTTCGCCGATGATGTGCACGCCCAGAATCGAATGGTTCTCGCGGTGAAAGATCAGCTTCAAACGGCCGGTGGTGTCACCGCGAATCTGGCCGCGGGCAATCTCGCGATAATAGGCCACGCCTACCTCATACGGCACATCCTCTTCGGTCAGCTGCTCCTCTGTTTTGCCGATGAAGCTGATCTCCGGAATCGTATAGATGCCATAGGGGTAGAAGCTGGGATTCGAAACAACGCTGTCGTCGCCGAAGGCCCGCGCTGCTGCGATTCGGCCCTGCTCCATGGAGACCGAGGCGAGCGACGGAAAGCCAATGACATCGCCCACCGCGAAGACCACCGGCTGCTTGGTGCGAAAGTCCTTGTCCACCGGAATACGTCCGCGCGGATCGGCATCGATGCCGGCCGCAGCGAGATTCAGCTCATCCACATTGCCCTGCCGACCGACGGCGTACAACAGCGCGTCGCCCTGCAGCTTCTTTTTCGATTCCAGGTTGGCCACCACGGAGCCGTCCACCTCTTCGACCGATTCCACCTCTTCGTTGAGGCGCATCGTCACGCGCGCATCGCGCAGATGATAGCTCAGCGCCTCGACGATCTCCTGGTCGGCGAACTCAAGCAGCCGTGGACGGCGTTCGATGAGCGTGACCCGCACGCCGAGCGCGGCAAACATGCAACAGTACTCCACGCCAATGACGCCGCCGCCCACGATGATCATCGTCTTGGGCAGGTTCTGTAGATTCAGTACCTGGTCGGAGTTGACGATGGTCGTGCCGTTGATCGGAACCTTCGGGGAGCTGGCGGGTTTGGTGCCCGTCGCAATGATGACGTTTCTTCCCTCGTAAACATTGGCCCCGCGTGTATTGGTGACTTTCACATGGGTCGGGTCTTCGAAGCTGGCGGTGCCTGTAAGCACCTCCACGTTGTTGCGTGAAAGCTGCGCGTCGGTGACGTCAATCTCGGTTTTGATCACGTGTTGCACACGGAAGGCCAGGTCGGCCATTGTGATCCGTTCCTTCACGCGATAGTTCATGCCGTAGATCGACTTGTAGTTGTAGCCGGAGAGGTGCAGCACGGCCTCGCGCATCGTCTTGGATGGAATCGTGCCCGTATTGATGCACACGCCGCCGACCACTTCGCGCGCTTCAATCAGCGCCACTCTCTTGTTCAGCTTGGCGCCGTAAATGGCGGCACGCTGCCCTGCCGGTCCGGAGCCAATGACGATGAGGTCATACGGATTGGCCATAGCGTCGCTGTGCTCCCGCGCGAAAAGATTGAAGGCAAGTTCCCGGCCCGTCCTTCGCGTGCACGCGTCTCCGGGCTCTGTCGCTGTCTATCATAGACCTACACGAGGCGAAGGCCGGCCCAAGGGCGAGACCGATACACTGGTGGGATGCTCCGTTGCGCAATCACGGACGGCACAGCTGCTGGTTCGGTGAACGCCGTGCAAATCGACTATCTGCAAAATCAAGTGCGGCGATGGGCCAGAGACGGTATCAACTTCATTCAGCTCCGCGAAAAGAATCTTGAAGCAGGCGCACTGTTCACGCTCGCCGAGGCCGCGATGCAAACCCTGCGCGAGATGCAATCTTCGACGAGGCTGCTGATTAACACACGTGCCGATGTAGCCGTCGCTGCAAAGACGCATGGTGTACATCTCACCTCGCGCGCGGACGAACTGACGCCGCAGCAGGTGCGCGGTCTGTTCGCATACTGCGGACTATCGTCGCCAGTGGTCAGCGTGTCCTGTCATACGGCGGAAGAGGTGACGGGCGCGCGCGATAACGAAGCAGATCTCATTCTCTTCGGCCCGATTTTCGAAAAGCACATCAGCGGACGGCACCTAGTGAATGGGGTCGGCCTGGATTTGCTGGAGGAATCGTGCCGGCTGGCACAGGATCTTCCCGTTCTGGCAATCGGAGGCGTCACGTCGATGAATGCCCCGGCATGCCTCACGGCGGGAGCGGCCGGAATTGCGGGCATCCGCACCTTCGCCTAAGTGCCCTGCACCTCCGCCGGTTCCTTGTTTGCACAGCACGACAAACCTAAAATAGAGACATGCTGATTACGCCTGTCCAACTCGCTGATGAGGCGCTTCCACTCAACGAGAGTCTGCCGGAGGGCGCGATCGACTACGCCCCGGATGTCCGCCAGATTGGTCCGCTCGCGCTCAGGGGTAAGGCCGAACTCATCGTCGAACACCGCGGCCCCCGGGAGTTCGTCGAGGACATCCGCCTGCGCGCGCACTTCGAGGGAAAATTTGAGCTCCTCTGCGCACGCTGCCTGGAGCCCGTGCAGACGCCGCTCGCCGGGGACTTCGACCTGATCTACCGGCCTGTCAGCGTCGAAACCGAGGCCGGGGAGCACGCCATCACCGAGGATGAGACCGAAATCGGGTATTATGAAAAGAGCGGCCTTCTGCTGGAGGACGCCGTGCGGGAACAGGTGCTGTTGGGCCTGCCCGGGCGGGTGCTCTGCCACCAGGAGTGCAAAGGCCTTTGCCCGAAGTGCGGCACCAATCGCAACCTAGCCGACTGCGGCTGCGTTGAGGAGACGGCCGACCCGCGCTGGAGCGCGCTGGCCGGGCTCAGCCTCGGCAACAAGGCCTGAGCGTCGGCTACAGTTTTGCAGTACCCAAGTTTTGCCAGACCGGCGTAAGTGCCGTGTCTGCATCGTTTGAGAGGACTTCCATGCCTAATCCGAAACGGCGCCACTCGAAGCAGCGTACCGCCAAGCGCCGCAGCCACGACTTCCTGACCCCAACCGGCGTTTCCACCTGCCCGAACTGCGGCGAGCCCAAGCGGCCGCACACCGTTTGCGCGAAGTGCGGCGAGTACAAGGGCCGCGCCGTCGTCGCAGCGAAGAACGCCGAGTAGTCCTGGTAGCTTCGCTGGTGCTGCACTCCGCACGGCTCACATCTCCTTTAAACTCCGCAGTTAGGTTGGATTCAGAAGCGCAGAGCGCATGCCGATAGACATCGTTCTCGATGCGATGGGGTCCGACAAGGCCCCCGACCCTGAGATTCGCGGGGCGATCCTGGCGGCCCGGCAGTTGGACGTCCGCGTCCACCTGGTGGGTCCTGAGGAGATTCTGCGCCCAAAACTCCGCGCCGCTCTCAAAGACAACGATGGCCAGAATGGAAATCCCCTGGAGGTCATCGGCAACACCTTCGAAGCGCTGACCACTCCCAACGGCAGCCGCAAGCGCAAGAGGCCAACGGTCTTCCTGGTCCAGGCCAGCGAGTGGATCAGCATGGAAGATAAAGCCGCGCTGGCCGTCCGGTCCAAGCGCGACAGCTCCATGCGTGTGGGCTTGAAAATGGTTCGCGAGGGCAGAGCCGGGGGCTTTGTCACTGCCGGCAACACCGGTGCGGCCATGGCGACGGCCAAGATGGTTCTGGGATCGCTCAAGGGAGTCGACCGGCCCGCGCTGGCGACCGTGCTGCCTACGACGGCCGGAATGCCCTGCGTGCTCCTGGACGTCGGCGCGAACGTCGACTGCGACGCGAATAACCTTGTGCAGTTCGCCGTGATGGGTCACATGTATGCAAAGGACGTGCTGCATATCCCAAACCCTCGTCTCGGGCTGCTCTCTATCGGCGAAGAAGAGAGCAAGGGCAACACCCTGACCCGCGACACCTTTCCCCTGCTGCGCGATCTGGGCCTGAACTTCATCGGCAACGTCGAGGGACGCGATCTCTATAACGGCCATGCCGACGTCATCGTCTGCGATGGCTTTGTCGGCAACGTCGCGCTGAAGACCAGCGAGGGCATCGCGAAGCTGGTCACTTCGTCTTTGCGCGAAAGTCTCAAGGCCACCGTCACGGCCCAGATGGGGGCGCTGCTCAGCCGCAAGGCTTTCCATAATTTCAAGAAGCGCATCGACTACTCGGAATACGGTGGCGCTCCGCTGCTGGGAGTGCGCGGTGTCTGCATCGTCGGTCACGGAAGCTCCAACGAGCGGGCGATCATGAACGGCATTCGCGTCGCGGCAGAGTTCGCACAGGCTGCCGTTAATCACGCCATTGAGCGAGCGCTGGGCGATCGCTAACAGGATTGCGCTCACATTTCATCTCATGGCAATCCACCCGTAGAACTCTCGCAAGACTTCAACAACCGGGCATCGCCGTGGCATACCTCGTCGTCGAAAGAGGAACGCACTGTTCGTTTGCGGAACGAACTTCGGCGTTGCCATCAAGTCAGAGATTCGTTTCAAAAAGCTCGCAGCCTAGCCCTCCCAAGCTGCGCCGGCCCAGGAGGTCACCCCCAACTCCTGGGCCAATCTTTCTTCGCGCTGGCCGGTTCATTCGCGGCTATCATGGCACGAGGATCCGAGTCCTATGGCTGTGAACAAGCATCTTGAGCCGCCGCCCGCTGCAATGCGAGACAGCGCGTCCTTCGAACTTCTGCGCGTTTGGGTGGCAGAGCAAGGCCAGCACGTTAGCCTTCGTTCTGGTGTATGGGACGATGCGTTTGCCTGGGGAATCGTTCTCGCAGACCTCGCTCGCCACATTGTGCATGCCGAGTCGCTCGCGCAAAAAAATATCGACACTGAGGCATTTCTTGCGCGCCTGCTTGAAGGTTTTCAGGCGGAGATCGAATCGCCCACCGACGATCCGGAAGGCCGGTTGACGCAATAGCTCGGCGCGCCCCCGGATCCTACATAACGCGGGCTACGCGCTCCAACTCGGCCTGAATCTGCTCTGGCTTGCACCCGAGACCCTCAATCGCCGACGCAACTCGCCGTGCTTCCTGCGAGGAGATGCCGTAGCCCCGGCCGTTCATAAAAGTCGTCACAATCTCTGCCGCCTGGAATGTGTCCAGCCCTGATTGCATTAACTCGGTGCGCAGAGTTATCGCGTCCGATGGCGTGAACTTCTCCCTCGAAGCAGAAACGTCAAAACTATCGAAATCACTCACAGCGCGTCTCCCTTCGAGCTATCTATATTCCCTGGGGGTCGTGCGGCCCGAGTACTTGGAGGTTTAGAGCCGCTTTTCTTCAGCGGAGTTGTAGCGGAACCTCTAAAACATGCGTGAAAAGCGGCCGTTCGTGTTGGGCTGATGGAATCTGACGTGCTCGCGCTATCCTTTTCTCATGCAGTCTGCTCTCATCGCCGCTCGCGTTCTGGATGGCCTCGCCATCGCCTCCACCATCAAGTCCGAGGTGGCGCAGCAGGTCGGTGCAGCACGCGCGGCGGGATATACGCCGGGATTGGCCGTGATTCTGGTCGGCGAAAATCCGGCATCCCAAATCTACGTTCGCAGTAAGGTGAAGACCTGCGGCGAGCTGGGCATTTACTCCGAGATGCACACGCCTCCGGCGAGCATCACAACCGACGAACTGCTCGCACTCGTGCACTCGCTTAACATGCGCGACGAGATCGACGGCATCCTGATTCAGCTTCCCTTGCCCGAACACGTCGACAGCGCTCGCCTACTCGAAGCAGTCGTGCCCGAGAAAGATGTCGACGGTTTTCATCCGATAAACGCCGGCCGGCTGCTGAGTGGCGCGCCCATGGATACCGTGCTCGCGCCGTGCACACCGGCAGGCATCATAGAGATCCTCAAGCGCAGCGATATTCCCATCAGCGGAGCGAACGCTGTTGTTGTCGGGCGCTCAAACATTGTCGGCAAGCCGGTTGCCGCGATGCTGATCAATGCTTCAGCAACCGTCACGGTCTGCCATTCGCGCACACGCGATCTCGCCAAGATCACGCGCGAGGCCGACATCCTCGTCGCTGCGATTGGCCGCGCGGGTTTTGTGCACCGCGACATGGTGAAGCCCGGCGCAACGGTCGTGGACGTGGGCATCAATCGCCTCACGGGCGAGGCTGAGTTCTCGCGTTTCTTCCCGCCCGAATATCCCGATCACCACAGCCGCCGCGAGAGCTTCCTGAAGCGCGGCTCCACGGTCGTCGGTGATGTCGACCCCGCAGCCTTCTCCGTCTCCGGCGCCTATACACCCGTGCCCGGCGGCGTCGGCGCCCTGACCATCGCGATGCTGATGTCCAACACCGTCAAGGCCGCACGTCTGCGGCGCGGCTTTTCGCGGGCCTGATGCTGCGCGTCGGTCTCACCGGAGAACTCGGCAGCGGCAAGTCCACTGTGGCGCGCATGCTCGCGGAGCAGGGAGCGATCATCTTCTCCTCCGACGATATGGGCCGCGCCATGATGCAGCCCGGTCACGCAGTGTTTACGCAGATCGTGGAACGCTTCGGCACCGCGATTCTCAACGCAGACGGATCACTCAATCGTCATGCGCTCGCCCGCATCGCATTCGATCCGCACGATCCCCGCATCGAGGATTTGAATGCAATCATTCATCCCGCGGTGATCGCAGAACAGGCCGAGATGATCGCCAAGATCGCACGCTCGCAGCCACACGCGATCGTCGTCGTCGAGTCTGCATTGATCTTCTCGACCAAGCACGCACCCGAAGGAAGCTGGCTCTCCCGCTTCGACTGTATTGTCCTCGTCACCGCCCCAGACGAGACGAAGATCGAGCGTTTTGTCCAACGCTCGGCGAGCGGCTCCGCAGACGATGCCCAGCTTCGCGGCGAGGCTCGTCGCCGGATGGACGCACAACGCGCCACGATCCCAAACGGAGTTCCTTGTTACAAGATCGAGAACGACGCCTCCCTCGCCGACCTCGAAGCCAAGGTGAAGGTTTTGTGGGAACAGCTGCTTGCCGTCGAACGCGCCGCTTAGGCAACTCTTCGATCAACTCCGATTAAGCCCCACTCACTGCCTGAACGGCGCCATTCGACGATCTTTTGGCGAGCGTACGCGGCCGCTTTGATACCCTTAAGACTGCACATCGACAAGGAGACATCATGGCTGCCACAGCAGTTCCGGAACAGACTTTGCCCTACAAGGTTGCTGACATCTCGCTCGCTGACTGGGGCCGCAAGGAGATCACCATCGCCGAGCAGGAGATGCCCGGCCTGATGTCGATCCGCGCGAAATATGCGACAGGCAAACCGCTGAAAGGCGTCCGCGTCACCGGCTCGCTGCACATGACGATTCAGACCGCGGTGCTCATTGAGACGCTGGTTGAGCTCGGCGCAACCGTGCGCTGGGCATCCTGCAACATCTTCTCCACGCAGGATCACGCCGCCGCCGCTATCGCCGCCGCGGGCGTTCCTGTCTTCGCGTGGAAGGGCGAGACGCTGGAAGAATACTGGTGGTGCACCGACCAGGCGCTGCGCCATGAAGGCGGTCTCGGCCCGCAGCTCGTCGTCGACGACGGCGGCGACGTCACGCTCCTCATACACAAAGGCTACGAGTACGAGGACGGCGACACTTCATGGGTCGAGGGCCCGAAGGGCTCGCACGAGGAAGAGGTTATCAAGTCGCTGCTCAAGAGCATCAAGTCTGAGTACGCACAGCGCTGGCATCGCGTTGCCAAGGACTGGCGCGGCGTCTCCGAGGAAACCACCACCGGTGTACATCGCCTTTACAAGATGCTCGAGCAGGGCAAGCTGCTCGTGCCCGCCATCAACGTCAACGACTCCGTCACGAAGTCCAAGTTCGACAACCTGTACGGCTGCCGCGAGTCGCTCGTCGATGGCATCAAGCGCGCCACCGACGTCATGGTGGCGGGCAAGGTTGCGGTCGTCTGCGGCTACGGCGATGTTGGCAAGGGCTCCGCAAAATCCCTTCGCGGTATGGGCGCGCGCGTCATCGTCACGGAGATCGATCCGATCAACGCGCTGCAGGCAGCGATGGAAGGCTTCGAGGTCACCACCATCGAGGACACGCTCGGCCGTGGCGACATCTACGTCACCACCACCGGCAACGTCGACGTCATTACGCTCGAGCACATGCGCCAAATGAAGGACCAGGCCATCGTCTGCAACATCGGCCACTTCGACAACGAGATCCAGATGGCTGAGCTCGAAGCGTCGGATGCCGAACGTCTTAACATCAAGCCGCAGGTCGACCAGTACACGTTCCCCAACGGCAACTCGATCTTCATTCTCGCAGAGGGCCGCCTCGTGAATCTCGGCTGCGCGACGGGCCATCCGTCGTTCGTGATGTCCAACAGCTTCTCCAACCAGACGCTGGCGCAACTCGACCTGTGGGCCAACAAGAACACCTACAAGCCCGGCGTTTATATCCTGCCGAAGAAGCTCGACGAAGAAGTCGCTCGGCTGCACCTCGAAAAGATCGGCGTGAAGCTTACAAAGCTGTCCAAGAAGCAGGCCGATTATCTGGGCGTTCCGGTCGAAGGCCCCTTCAAGGCCGACCACTATCGCTACTAAGAACGCATCGCGCCGCGATTGCAGAGGCCGCCGAATCCGGCGGCCTCTGTTCGTTCAGCCCATTGCTACTGAGGCGTCACGCCCGGATCGGTGCGGTCGTTGTGCTTGTCGCGATAAATTCTGCGCGACTCCTGATCCTGCTGCCGTGCCAGCGTGTGACGATCCTGCGCGGTCAGATGACCGTTATCCTCGGCACGCATACCCCGCTCCTCCTGGTTAATGCCCTTCTCCTGATGCTCGAGCCGTGATGTCTCGCCCGGCGTCAACTGTCCGCTCTTCACGCCCTGCCCGATACGCCCCTGCTGGTTGGTCTTGCGCTGGGCGATGTGATGACGCTGATATTTCGTGGTCTGCGCGAGCCCGGCCGCAGGCAGCGCAACAAGAACGGCAGCAAGAACAACATTGATTGCTTCCATGATTGTGTCCTCCACTGAAACTCACCGCGGCTTCGATTGTGCTGCCGCTGTGTACGGAGAACTGGACACACGTCGCATCGCCCAGTTGCGACGAAGTTTCAAACTATATTTTTTTGTTGGGCCGCAACTTCGAGTTGGGCCTTGTGTAGACGCGCGCGTTACTTCACGTCGGGCGACGAAGGATCGAAGTCGTTCACAACAATCTCGTCGACTCCCTGCGCCTGCTGCTGCGCGCCGACATGATCCACCAGCACCACCGTGCGCGCCGCGCCTGCCGCGTAACTGGTCTGCGGCGCGATCATCAGCGTCTGCGCCTCGCTGGTCGGCGATGTACGCGCCGGCACCACCACAAGCGAATACGTCCCCGCGGGCAGAAGCATGTATCCGGTCGACGCGCCAAAGGCGAGCCCCATGCGCATCGCGTTCGTCGCTGTCAGCCTTCCACCGGCGGGCACCATGTACAGATCAACTCCGCGGTCGCGAGTTGCCGCGTCGATCACCCGTACGGCAATCTCCCCCGCCGGCGCCGGCGTCGTCTGGTCGGCGAAGACCGTCTCTTCGAGGCTCGCTGCAACATTCGTGACAACCGCGGTGTACTGCCGCCCCGGCTGAAGCGCCGCGTTCGACGCGACCAGCATCTGGTTCGAGTTCGCGGTTGTCGCGCTGAGTCTCATGCTTCCCGGAGCGATGGGAACGTAGGTACTTGCCGTGCCGAAGTCCACGCTGTACGCCAGAGCCGTCTGCCCGGCATAGAAGTCCATGCTGCCCGTATCCGGCGAGGCCGCGATGACCCGCACCTGCGCCATGTTCGCGGGATTCATGTCCAGGCTCTGGCACCCGGCCAGCAGCATTGTGCCGGCCGCGGCTACTCCCAGACACCACAGGCGTCCCGCGCGCAAGACAGGCACGAGGCAGGTTCCGGTGCGCTCGGTGGCTGACAAGGAGACAGAGGTCACTCTCGTCATTTTACTGGCCGAAATCGGGCAAAAAAACGCCCGGAAATGCAAAAATCAGGCCCGGAACCGCGCGAAGCATCCCGGCTCGCGCGCCTCGCGCCGGAGCGATGTGTTGAACATGCAACTACTTTGCGTGCTTTGCGATGATCTTATCCGCGATCTTGTCATAGGTGGCCTTAGGGATGATGCCCTTGGTCACCAACTGGTTCTTTGCGGAATAGGGGCGGCCGGCGATGATGCGTTTGGCATAGGCATCGCCGATGCCAGGAAGTGTCTTCAATTGATCCAGCGTAGCGGTATTGATGTCCATCAAAGCCGCAGCTGGAGCCGGGGCTGCCATGCGCGGAGCTGACCGCGCACCCGCCGGCGTTCTTGCCACCATCACGCCTAGTGATGAAGCCAGGAGTCCCAAACAGGCAAACGAAAGCAGACGATTCAACCGTGACATACATCCTCCTGAAAGCTGAACATCGAAAGCGCAGTCAGCATACACTGTGACCCGCGCCCTCACGCGTGTGGAGGTGTCGTGAAATCCATCGTCGGTTCTTGCGCCTTTGCGGTTCTTGCCGGAGGCTTAGTCCTGAGCGCACAAAGCCTCCCAAGCGTCCTCACTACGCAGGCGCCACCCCCGCCGCCACAGCAGCCAATCGCGAGCATCCAATCGCCACCGCCCACGGACCTTTCCGGTATGCGCACGCGAGACGGAGCCGTGCGGATCAGCGGTGGCGTTATGGCCGGTCGACTCGTCCGGCGAGTGCAACCCGAATATCCTTCCAACGTCGACGCCCAGGGAGCTGTGGTACTTCACGCTCTGATCGGAGCGGACGGGAAGGTGAAGCGCCTCAGCGTGGTCTCGGGTCCACAGCCTCTGCAAACCCTTGCCGTGCAAGCCGTTCAACAATGGGAATACGAGCCATATGTCGTTGGCGGTCAGCCTGCGTCGGTCGATACGACAGTCGTCGTCAATTTCAGACGCTGAAACCGTCGTCTAATCGCCCGCTCGTCGGCTTATACCGGCACGGCAGTCCCACGCCCTGGTTCCGTCCTAACAATCTGTCCATCACGCATGTGCAGGATGCGGTCGGCGATCGCCGCCGCCTCCGGATTGTGCGTAATCATCAGCACGGTCTGGCCGAGCTCGCGCGCTGAAACGCGCAGCATCTCCAGCACCGCATCGGAGTTCTGCGTGTCCAGGTTGCCGGTGGGCTCGTCCGCCAACACAATCGCGGGTCGCGTAATCAGCGCCCGAGCAATCGCAACCCTCTGCTGCTCGCCGCCCGAGAGCTCATTCGGCCGATGATCCAGCCGTCCTTTAATCCGCAGCAGCTCCGTCAGATGGTCGAGCAGCGCCTTGTCGAAGGGCTTGCCGGTGTCTGCGATATCGTGAGCGAGCTCAATGTTGTCATGCGCGGAGATCGTCGGTAGCAGATTGAACCGTTGAAACACAAAGCCGATATGCGCCCGGCGCAGTTTCGTGCGCTGCGCATCCGACAGGCGCGAAAAGTCCTCGCCGCGAATCTTCAGCGTCCCCGCCGTCGGCGAGGTAAGCCCACCCAGCACGTAAAACAGTGTCGACTTGCCCGATCCCGACGGTCCCACGATCGCGACAAACTCGCCCGGCTCCACGCTGAACGACACATCGCGCAACGCCGGAACTTCCAGCTTGCCCGAACGGTAGGTTTTCCCCAGATGGCTGGCTTCAATAATCGGCGGCATGGCGCAGGCTCAAGTCTATCGTAGCGGCCCGGGCTCACGATGAGGCAGTCACCGCCTCGACGGCTTCCACATCAAAACTCGGGTGGACGAAGCTCATCACCAGGTGCACGCTCACCGGCCGCCGTATCGCCTCCAGCGCAGATTCATGTCCCAGCAAAAGACAAAGTTCCGTCAGCGCTCGATGGCTTCGCTCAATCATCTGCACGCCGGCCTGCATGAGCCCGCAATAGAGTTCCAGGGCCGCTGCCAGCTGGATCTCCACGACATACTCCATGCCATCCGCGCGTCGTTCGCTGCTCACCATGCGGCAGTCCGTCGATGCGAAGACGCCATAGAGCCGCGGCAGGACGGACCGCCGGCTCTCCCGTGTGAAGGCGCTGATCTTGACCGCGCGCCCGACTTCGCATTCCTGACGGAGTTCTGTCATCACCTGCCCTATCGGCGGCGCATCCTAAGGAATCAACGGTGTCTCACAACCAGACTTCCGGTGCCGTCACGCAGGTAAACTCGCTCTCATGATCCTGGGCCTCGGCACCGACATGATCGAGATCGCGCGCATCGAACATTCGCTCGCCCGCTTCGGCGACGCCTTCCTGCGCCGCATCTACACTGCCGCCGAGATCGCCTACTGCCAGCAGAAGAAGAAGACCGCTGCCGAAAGCTTCGCCGCACGCTTCGCCGCCAAGGAAGCCACCGCCAAGGCGCTCGGCACCGGCATCAGCCTCGGTGTGGCGTGGACGGAGATCGAGGTCGTCCGTCTCCCCGGCCGGCGGCCGACGCTACACCTCTCCGGACGTGCCGCCGCAATCGCAGAACGGCTCGGCATCCGACATCTTTCTGTCTCGCTCTCCCATATCCGGGAGCTGGCCATCGCCGTCGTCGTCGCCGAAGACTGACTCACTCCGGCGGCCGCGCACATTGCGCCCCGCGCTGGTAGGATGAAGCCAAGTCCCGGGCCATCGCGGCCCGCGGGAGGTGTCCTTGCCCAGTCAAGCTGAGGTCCGCTGGTCGCAGCTTAAGGTCGGCAGCATCGTCCTGGTATCGATGATCCTCCTCGTGGCGCTGCTCTTCCTGATGACCAGCGCAGCCGGCATCGCCGTGTTCCAAAAGCGCATCGTCGTCACCTCTTATTTTGACAATGCATCCGGCGTGAAGGTGGGTGCTCCCGTCGATCTCGAAGGCGTGACCGTCGGCGAAGTCGCGCATGTCGAGATCACCACCGATCCGTCGCACAAGCTCACGCCGGTCGAGGTCGTGATGAAGATTTCGCCGCACTTCCGGCCCAGCATCCGCAAGGACTCCGTCGTGTCCCTGCAGACCGCCGGCGTGCTGGGCGACACCGTGGTCGACATCAACAGCCAGAGGGCCACCGGGCCTGAGGTCCAAAACGGCGACGTGCTGCCGACCCAAGACGAGCCCACCATCCAGGACGTTGTCGCCTCCAGCCAGGCGACCGTCAAGAGCCTCAACGACATCATGCCGAAGATCGATGCGATCATGACGTCGCTGAACAGCGATAAAGGCTCCGCCGGCAAGCTGATCAACGATCCGCAGCTCTATAACCGCGCCGTCAACACCGTCAATCAGCTTGAGACGCTGGCGACGAATCTCAATAAGGGCCGCGGCACCGCGGGCAAGTTCCTCACCGATGACTCGGTCTACAACAACCTGAAAGACACTACTGCCCGCCTGGATTCGCTCGCCACCGGCCTCTCCACCGGCAAAGGCTCGGCCGGCAAGCTGCTGACCGATGACACCCTATACAACAACCTCAACAGCACCTTGACCCAGACCAACGCCATGCTGGCGCAGATCAACTCCGGCAAGGGCGGACTCGGCCTCCTCATCAAGGACCAGGAGTTCGCCAATCACCTCAACGATACCGTCGCCAAGCTAGATCTGCTGCTGACCAACATCGACGAGGGCAAAGGCACCCTTGGCAAATTCGCCAACGACGACACGGCCTACAACAATCTGAACAAGCTGCTGACCAGCACCGATTCGCTGGTCACCATGATCCGCCAGGATCCAAAGAAGTACTTGACCATTCACATGAAGGTCTTCTAACGGACCTGAAACTTCTGCCCCGGGGGGCTGGCCGAGCCGTCTTGCCGGCCGGCCTTTTTCGTTGTCGCCAGGGGAAACTTCCGGCTATCCTGTCTCGTCCCACGAGCACCACAAAGTTTTGTTGTCCAAAGCAGACGCCCGGGGAGACCGAGCGTCGCTGCACTATTCTCGAAAACCTAAGGAGACCTATGCGCTCGCTCGTCATCACTGCTCTGCTTGGGCTGGCCGCACCGCTTTGTTGTGCGCAAAGCCTCGCACCCATTCAGCTGGACTCGGCCGCTCCCGTCGACCTTAACTCCGGTCCGACGAAGATCCCCGTCAAGCCCGTGGCCTTCGACGTCAACGCCATCGACAAGTCCGCCGACCCCTGCGACAACTTCTTCCAGTACGCCTGCGGCAACTGGAACAAGAACAATCCCATCCCGGCCGACCGCGCCGCCTGGGGCCGCTTCGCCGAGCTCGCCGAGTACAACAACTATCTCCTCTATAAGGACCTCGTTGCGGCCGCCGACGCTCCCAAATCGCCGCTCGAGAAAAAGTATGGCGATTACTTCGCCGCCTGCATGAATACCGATCTCATCGACAAGCTCGGCGACAAGCCGCTGCAGCCCGACCTCGCCGAGATAGACGCCCTCACCAGCGTCAAGCAGCTTCCGGAATTCAACGCCAAACAGGATCGCCGTGGCGGTGGAGCGTTCTTCGCGGTGGCCGTTACACAGGACCAGAAGGACTCCAGCCAGCAGGTGGCGGCAACCGGCCAGGGTGGCCTGACGTTGCCCGACCGCGACTACTATCTGAACCCGTCGCCGCGCTTCCAGAAGATTCGTGAGGGCTATGTCGACAACATGACCAAGACCTTCGAGCTGCTGGGCGATTCACCCGAGAAGGCAGCGACCGAGGCCACCAACGTCATGACCATTGAGACCGCGCTGGCCAAGGGCTCGCTGGACCGCGTCGCAATGCGCGACCCGGCAACCCGCTATCATCCGATGTCCGTTGCCGAACTCCAGGCCAAGACGCCGAACTTCGACTGGAAGACCTACCTCGACGGCATCGGCCTTCCCGAAGCGAAGACGATCATCGTTACCAGTCTTCCCTACCTGGACACGGCGAACGCCGAGATCACCGACGAAAACCTGCCCGCCATCAAGAGCTATCTCCGCTGGCATGCCGTGCACAACGCCGCTCCCATGCTCAGCAAAAACTTCGAGGAGTTGAACTTCGACTTCTTCGACCGTACGCTGCGCGGACAGAAGGAAGAGCTGCCCCGCTGGCAGCGCTGCACCTCGGCCACCGACCGCGCGCTCGGCGAGGCCGTCGGCCAGGACTGGGTGAAGCAGAACTTCCCGCCCGCATCCAAGGCCGCCACCGAACAACTCGTGCATGAGCTCGAGGCCGCCATGGCCAAGGACATCCAGACGCTTCCCTGGATGAGCCCTTCTACCCGCGTGCAGGCTGAGGCCAAGCTCCATGCGATCGTCGACAAGATCGGTTATCCGTCGCACTGGCGCGACTACTCCAGCCTGACCGTCAGCCGCGACGATTACTTCGGCAATGTGCAGCGCGCGTCCGCCTTCGAACGCCACCGCAACCTCTCGAAGTTCGGCAAGCCGGTCGACACCACCGAGTGGGGCATGACGCCGCCAACGGTCAACGCCTATTACCAGCCCTCGCAGAACAACATCAACTTCCCCGCTGGCATTCTGCAGCCGCCGTTCTATGACGTCCATAAGGATCCGGCCGTCAACTTCGGCGGCATCGGCGTAGTCATCGGCCACGAGATGACTCACGGATTCGACGACCAGGGCTCGCAATATGACGCCAAGGGCGACGTGCGCATGTGGTTCACGCCCGAGGACCTCGCCAAGTTCAAGGAGCGCAGCGAGTGCTATGCCAAGGAGTACGACGGCTTTGAAGTCGCTCCCGGGCAGAACCTCAACGGCCACCTGACGCTCGGCGAAAACTCCGCCGACAACGCCGGCATCCGCATCGCCTACCAGGCACTGATGAACGTGCTGCAGGAGGAAGGTGCCAAGGCAGAGCCCGGCTATGTCGATGGCAAGCGCGACGGCTACACGCCCCAGCAGCGCTTCTTCATCTCCTTCGCCCAGGTATGGTGCGGCAGCATGACGCCGCAGGCCGCCATCACCCAGGCCAAGACCAACCCGCACTCCACCGGCGAGTGGCGCGTCCGCGGCACCGTCCAGAACTTCGACGAGTTCGGCAAAGCCTTCGGGTGCAAGAAGGGCGACCCCGAGATGCCGGCCTCCGGCGGCTGCCGCACCTGGTAGCCTTCAACGTTTGCCTGCAACCATCCCAGCAAAGCCCCGGATTCGTTCCGGGGCTTTGTTCTTTCCCTAGGAAGCGGCTTCTCGACCGAAGGTCAGCCAAGCCCGCGAACAATCAAAACTTGGAAATTTTCGACTGGGACTCCTCACCATCCATCCCCAAGCCCGTCTATGAGAATTGGCAGAAATCGTCTGCCGCCACTACAATCAGACGAAGGTTTGTACTCTCTCCAAATGACTGGTTTCTTCGCGCCTCGGCGGCTGCATTCCGAGAGTCCGAAGATGAAGGAAGCACATGAAGTTGAGTTGGTTCGGCCGGCTGGCTCTGGCCCTGTTTGCGTCATTGGCTCTGGGACTTGGCATGTCGGCATGTGGCGGTGGCACCATCGCCTACCTGTGGGTTCTGGGGCAGCAATATAACCAGATCGCTGCCTTTAAGGTTGACGACTATACGGGCAACCTCACCCAGACGCCCCATCAGCCCTTCCCCGCCGAAGGCGCGAACCCGATCATGATTCTGGTCAAGGCAGGCGGCCGGTTCGTCTACGTGCTCAACCAGGGCAGCGGGGACACCCCGACCTCCAACAGCTCTGACGCCGGCATCGCCGTCTTCACCGTGGGCGGCGACGGCTCGTTGACCTACCTGCAGAGCTATCAGAGCCAGGGCTTCGATCCCCAGTACATCCAGTTCGACAGCACGGACAGCTATCTCTACGTACTCGACAAGTACTCACCGGACTATGCCACCACCGGCAATGGCTCTATCACGGTCTTTTCGATCGATCCCACGACGGGCCGGCTCACGCTCGTGCTGAACACACAATCTGTTCCGCCTCTCAGCCCCGCTCCCACGTACTGGGATGTGGGCCAGAGTCCGTTCATGATGAAGACGGCCGGTAGCTGCGTCTATACGGCCAACTCGGCGGACCACTCGATCACACCGTTCAGCCAGGGCTCCGGCGGCCAGCTTGTCAACGTAACCACCGGCAAGATCGCGACCAACGCCACGACCATCAGTTCCATCAATGGCAACGGCAGCTACATCGTCCTCACCGACTCCGGGTCGAACATGATCATCCCCTACACGATTGGCAGCAACTGCGCTCTGAGCGCATTTGTGGGTGGCGCCGTGAGCAATCCCGCCGGCAGCCCCACTCCGGTCAACTCGTTCATCACCACCGGCGGCGGCAATACCTATCTGTACGTTTTGAACTACTCCTCGAGCAACACGACGACGACACAGGCCGGCAGCTCGATCACCGGCTTCCTCGTCAACCCCAGCAGCGGTCTTTCCACACTAACCGGATCACCGTATTCGGTCGACTCCGGCCCGCTCTGCATGGTCGAGGACCCGACGAACAAGTACATGTATATCTCCGACCACAACTCCGGTCAGGTCACAGGAAAGATCTTTGACGCGAGCACCGGCACCCTCGCGCCGTTGACCCGCGGCACAACCTTCTCCGCCACCGGCCTGGCCACCTGCGAGGCTATCAGCGGCGCCGTCGACTAGTCGCCATGCGTCTCTTCGGTCCATCTTCGAAACACTCGGCTCCGGCCGAAACTCACACGGCGCGCCCTGACGCGCCGGCGCAAGCGAAGCACATGACGTACAACGCGCAAGCAAAGCACATGATGTCAAAAAAGGTACAAATGACGTACAAAAAAACGCTCCAGGCTGCAATGGTGGCAGGGATTTCGATAGCCATTGGGCTGGGAACGACAGCCTGCAGCCGCGACTACGTGTCCGATTACGTGTACACCGTCTCGGCCTCCGGTCCCAACATCAACGGCTTTGCGGTCGACTACCAGTCCGGCATCCTCACCCAGATCACCGGCTCACCCTTCCAGACCGGTTTCACGCGCGAGACCACCATCGTCCCCTCGCCGGATGGCAAATTCCTCTACGTGCTCTCCGGCTCCGAAGACTCCAAGGTCGAGGAGTTCGCGGTGGGCACGGACGGCAAGCTCTACGGCTCGCACACCTACAGCCTCACTGGGACCTATCCCACCGCCATGGCGATCGATTCCGCCGGCAAGTTCCTCTACATCACCTTCACCTACCTGCCCGGCGAAACCCCTGTCACCAAGGGCGCGGGCGGCGTCACCATCTTCCCGATCAACAGCGACAACACGCTCGGCACGCCAGTCACCCAAAGCGGTAACCCGTATTTGACCGTCGGCAATAACCCCGTCGCCATCACTGTGACGGCTCCGGTCTGCTCGCCTACGCCGGTCATCAGCACGAACACCAGCTGCACAGGCACCAACGGCGCCGGCCACCAGAACGTATTCGTCTACATCGTCGATCAGGAAGCCTCGCCCAACGCGACCGTTCTCGGTTATGCGCAGAACACCTCCACCGGGGCCCTGACGCCGCTCTCCGGCACTTCCTTCAGCAGCAGCCTCCAGACCTGGCAGGGTTACCACGCCGGCGTAACGCCGAGCGCCATCGTCGCCGATCCCACTGGCCGGTTCGTCTACGTCACCGACGAGACCTCGAACCAGATCTATGGCTTCTCGATCGACAACCAGCTTACCGGCAACCTCACCGCGCTGGTCTCCAGCCCCTACGGTACCGGCCTCTTCCCCGTGTCGATCACCATCGACCCGCGCGGCAAGTACCTCTACACCGCCAACTACAACAGCGGCACCGTCAGCTCCTTCGCCATCGATCAGGCGAGCGGCTCGCTCTCCGGTGTCGCCGGAACCGGCGGCTTCAGCACCGGCACGCGTCCCACCTGCGTCACCATTGACCCCGCCCTCGGCATTTATCTCTACACGTCGAACTACCTGGATGGCACCGTCTCCGCAGCGCAGCTCAACCCCAACACCGGCTCTTTGGCGGGCGTTGCTAACTCTCCGTTTACCGTGTCGTCGCTGCCGGCGTGCATCGCCTCCGTTCCCAACGGACCGCACTCCTTCCAGCTGGTGAACCCATAACGCAGCACGTCGCCGAAACCTCAAAGTGCTCCGGTTCTCCGGAGCACTTTTCCTTTTTTGCCGTCACGTCATCCCGAAAGGATCCGCTGTCTAGCTCCCCCGCGATTCGAGCACCCTCCCGCTAACTCGCTAACGTGCTGGCTCACTAACTCGCTGCCCCTCCACCCCGCTAACATATCCCTATGCCGCATCCCTCGCATTTCTCTCTCGGCAACGTCACCATCGGCGGTGGCCCGCTCTTCCTCATCGCGGGCCCGTGCGTCATCGAGTCCGAGCCCCACGCCCGCCGCATGGCCGATGCCATCCAGCGCATCGCCTCCGACCTCCGCATCGCCTACATCTTCAAAGCCAGCTACGACAAAGCCAACCGCACCTCCATCCACAGCTTCCGCGGCCCCGGCCTCGAAGAAGGCGCGCGCATCCTCCGCCTCATCGCCGAGTCCAACCGGCTCCCCGTCCTCACCGACATTCACACGGCCGAGCAGGCCGCCGAGCTCTCCGACCGCCTCGGCCCCGTCGACGCCATGCTCCAGATCCCCGCCTTCCTCTGCCGCCAGACCGATCTCCTCATCGCCGCCGCCCGCGCCTGCGCCACGCCCAACCGCGCTGTGAACGTCAAGAAGGGCCAGTTCGTCGCTCCCTGGGACATGCGCCACGCCGTCGAAAAGGTCCGTGAATCCGGCTCCGGCGCGAATCCGGTGAACGTCACCCTCACCGAGCGCGGCGCCTCCTTCGGCTACAACAACCTCGTCGTCGACATGCGCTCCCTGCCCTCCATGCGCTCCATGGCCCCCGTCGTCTTCGACGCCACCCACTCCGTCCAGACCCCCAGCGCGGCCAACGGTGTCTCCGGCGGCCAGCCCGAGTTCATCCCCGTCCTCGCCCGCGCCGCCGTCGCCGCCGGTGTTGACGGCATCTTCCTCGAGGTCCACGACAACCCCGGAGAAGCCAAGTCCGACGGCGCCAACGCCCTCCACCTGAATCGTCTCCGCCCACTCCTCGAGACGCTTCTCACAATCCACGCCGCGGTTTCGAACACATAAAAAATTGGCCCCCTCGCCAGGGGGCCAAATGCCTTCGGGTGCTGGAGGCTGTTCGCGCGAAGCCATTCCACATTTGGCTACGCACCGGCCGGAAACCCATCGCTCAACGTTCCCGGCCTCACCGCAGGCACTATGGAAGGAACGTGCGGCGTCACCGGCTGGATTGCGGAAATGTTCTGGAAATCTCTGCGAGTATCTACCGCGTCGAGGTCTCGATAATCTTCAGCGCGGGAGTCTTCTGGTCCCAGCTGTCGCTAACCCCTTCAAAAATCAGCCTGAAGTCAGCCTGGCCACCCGGAGCCAGCGGTGCCGCGCTCAGCGGCTCGGTATCCACATACGGTTGCCGCGTCCGAATGATCGCCACCGGCGCGGTGAGCGTCTGCGGCTGCCCGCCATCGACGCCGAACTCGGCCTGCACCGTCACGCCGGTCACCGTCTGGTTCCCCTTGTTCGTGATATGCCCGTCCAGATACGTCGATTTCCCGCCCGAAAGGCTCTCCGATTGGCTCATTTGCAGGTTGGTCAGCGAAAGATTCGACGCGTAGGCTGCACCGTTCTGCGAACTCTTCTGCCGTCCCAGCACCAGCCAGCCCACGATCACAATCACCACGACGACCGCCGCGATCGCGACCGCCGCCGTTGGAAAACTCTTCTCCTCGCGCGGTTCCTGGAACATCGGGTCGGAGGATCCGCTCGGTCCGCTGGAAAATTTTGTCGGCTCAGGCATCAGCAGCGATTCTATACTGCCTCATATCTATTCAGGTTCCCTTCCTGTCCGTGTCCGTTTGGCTCAGGTACTTCGAACCGGTTGTTGTACTTTGGGACAAGAGGTCACCGATGTCCAGGCAGCTCAGCTCCGCCAGCCTCCGAATTTGTCAGCAACGCGCCGAGATTCCCGGTGGCTCCCAGGAAGAACGCGAGCGAGACTTCGAACGCACCATGCGTCAGGAAAGACCCTTCCTCATCAAGTCAGAGCTTGACCGCATTCGGCCCGTCGACGCCCCATCGCACAGCCTTCTGGACCGCGTCTTCCTCGCTGCCGGCGTTCTGCTCGGCCGCGAGCACGTCTACATCGAACGCCGCCATCCGCGCTAACCCAGCCCGAACTCATCGCCTGTCTTTATTGTCCGGCGTCAGTTGGCCGAAGGCCGCTGGGCCTTGTCGACGACCAGCGCGTCGACCACTCCTCTCGTCGCAACCAGTTTCAGGCCGAGCTGCTGCTGAATTGCCGTAAACAGCGGAGCGGCGTTCGCGTCTGCGGAAGCAGGAGCAATCGCGCCGTTGAATTCGCTCTCATCCGGCGCCCACTCCAGGTCGAAGTCGTACTTGCCGGTCAATCCGGTCTCGTCGACGACCGGACGATCCAGCACCGCTCTCTGCAGCATCGAGGCAAAATCTCCCATGGTCACGTTGCGTGCCGGCAGCTTGATGCTCTGCGGATACACGACGTTGATCAATGCCGGAACATCATTCGGCTTCGCCGCCTCTCTCAGCTTCGGGCCGCCCTTGGCTACCTCCAGCGCATAGATCGAAAACTCTCTTGGCTCGCGATGGAAGGCGAGTTGGAATCGGTCGGTCAGCAGCTTGCGGAGCATGGTCATTTGCTCGTCCCGGGTCGGACGAATATCCCCCGGCGTCAAAGCGGCGATGTCATAGTGCTCGGAATCCATCCACTCCGGTCCGCCGCTGATCGCCTTCGGATTCAGATTGTAGGCGGCGGCGATGAGCAGCTTCAGCGTGTAGTCCTTCTCAATGAATCTGTTGGCCCCTTGCATCGTGATGTATCGGACCGCCTTCGCCTCCGTCGGCACAGGCTTGATTGTGGCTACTTCAAAGGCTTCGAATCTTGGACGCGACGACGGTGTTTGGCCGAACACTCCGCAAGCCGAAAAGGTAAGCGCGAAAATCACGACCTTTCGGATCATCTATCGCCTCCTTCACAGATGTGTATGCCATGCTGCGACCGGCGTGGACCCGCGGATCGGCCGCCGGACTCGCCCTACGCGAAACTCGCTCGCTTCACCTTCTGTCGGAAGTCCTCTCCGCTCATCTCCACCACCACACACATCTCCTGCAGGCGCGACCGCATGCGTTCTCCGATGCGGTCACCGAGCGTCTCCTCACGCACCGCCGCTCGTGGTCCCGACGCATCGCCCCCACCCGGCGGCAGATTTGCATAATTCGTCGTGATAATCGTTGTGCGCATGTTGTTGTAGCGCGTGTTGAGGATGTGTGACACGGTATCCCATATCCAATCCGACCGCTTCCACGCGCCCAGCTCATCCAGCACCAGCACCTCGGCGTCGAGGACCGGCTGCAATATATCCAGCTCCGTCGCATTCACGCTCTGGTTGTAGCTGTTCTGCACCTGCTTCAGTAGATCCCGATAGTCGTAGAAGAGTCCCCTGGCGCCGCGCTCCGCAATCAGCGCCCGCAGGATGCCGACGGCCAGGTGCGTCTTCCCGACGCCAATCGAACCTGTCAGCAGCAGCCCCGTGCCATTGCCCGCCGGCGAGTACTCGCGCACGAAGTTCCGTGCCTTGATCAGCGCCTCCGCCTGCGAGCGATCGCTCCACGGAAGCTGCGTCTCGAAGTCTTCCAGCGTACAGTGCGCATATCGCTGCGGAATGCGCGCCTGCTCGATCATCCTCGCCAGCCGCCGCTCCACCCGGCACTCACACGGCTCCGCCACGCGCAGGCCGCCCGGCCGCTCCACAACGCGCAGCCCCGAGCCTTCACAAATAGGACAAATCTCAGCCATCGGTCTCCTCAGTATCGCAGCCGACCGCATGTGCGAATCCCGTCCCTCAGCGAGGAAAGCTTGACGCGTCCGATACAATAGAACTAGGGGAAGTTCCTTACGAGACCGGTGCCGGGCCAACCTCCGGTGCAGCCGAAGTCCGGACTCAACGTCTCTCCTTTGAAGACTTTGCGCAAAAAACAGGGGGGAGGGGTACCCACGTCCAAATCTGCGCAAAATGCTAAAATCAACGAAGCGCCTGAAGGCCCGGGAGTCGGGCCCCAAGCTCGCAGCGCGACAGGAACATCGATGTCGGAACGAAGTTTTCCACCGGCAAGCGAACCGTTCTGCGGCGGGTTAGCTGACGAAAGGATTCACACCATGCCCAAGGAAGGCATCCACCCGAAGTACGAAAAAATCAACGTCCGCTGCGCCTGCGGAAACCACTTCGAGACGCGCTCCACCCACAAGGGTGACGTCGTTCTCGAAATCTGCTCCGCCTGCCACCCGTTCTTCACCGGCAAACAGAAGCTCGTCGATACCGCGGGTCGCGTCGAGCGCTTCCGCCGCAAGTACGCTGCGTCGGGCGCCGGTAAGGCCGAGGCAGCCGCAGCGAAGTAAGCGGCCAGCCAACAAATCGAAAGGCCTCCGCTCGCGGGGGCCTTTCCAGTTTGCAGCATCCGAATCAATCGCGATGAAGAAAGCCTGGGAAAACACGATCGAGCGCGCGATGCCGGCCGAGGCCAGCGTCCCCGCCGAGTTGCATATCGGCAACGTGCGCATCGCGCCGGCGACGGTGCTCGCCCCTATGGCCGGCGTCACCGACACCGTCTTCCGCCGCTTCATCAAGAACGCGTCGATGTATTCGGCCGCAACGGTGTATTCGCCGCAGACCTCGGAATCCAACGTCGACGTCGAGACCTCCAACGAGGTCTCCGGCTGCGGGCTCATCATGACCGAGTTCACCTCGGCCGACGGCCTAAGCCGCATGCGCGAGACCAAGCGCAAGCGCTACCTCACCTACTACGACGATGAGCATCCGATCTCGGTGCAGATCTTCGGGTCCAACCCGGAGACTCTCGCCGAAAGCGCGCGCATCTGCCAGGACGCAGGCTTCGATCTCGTAGACCTCAATCTCGGCTGTCCCGCCAAACGCGTCGTCAATTGCAATGGCGGTAGCGGACTGCTGCGCGATCTGCCTGCGATCCGGAAGATCTTCGAGCGCGTCCGTACCGCCGTGACGATTCCCTTCACCGTGAAGTTCCGTCTCGGATGGAACGACACGAACATCGTCTGCGTCGAACTCGCGAAGATGGCCGAGGACTGCGGCCTGAACGCCGTTGCCCTGCATGCACGCACTCGCGAGCAGGGCTACTCCGGCGAGGCACGCTGGGAGTGGATCGCCGCCGTGAAGGACGCCGTAACGATCCCGGTCATCGGCAACGGCGACATTCGCACGCCGGAAGATGCGGCCGCGATAGTCGAAGCGACACACTGCGATGCGGTGATGATCGGCCGCGCTGCGCCCGCGAATCCGTGGATCTTCCGTCAGATTGCGCAATACACGGCATCGAAGCGGATCACTGGAACCGGCTCCTACGATAAGCCGACCGAGATGGACCGCTACCGCATGATCCGCGATTACTTCGAGCGCCTGTTGCACGAAATCACCGAGCATCCTGAGGTCATCGCGCCCGCCATCACCGATGAAGCGAAGCGTCAGAAGCGCGACCATGAGAGCGCGCAACGCGACGCTATCGGCAAGATGAAGCAGTTCGCCAGTTGGTTCACGCATGGCGTTCCCGGCGGCGCCACTCTGCGCCGCGAGATCTTTGAAGCCAAGCGCGGCGCCGAGGTAATGGAACGCATCGAGCGGTTCTTCATCTCAAAGATGGACGAACCGGCCGAGCAACCGCCGCTCGAACCCGACCAGGAGCTGAACGCCGCTCCAGCCTGGATGGGATGAACAGCACTAACTTGGCTTCAGCGCTGCGAGAATCTGCTCTGTGGTGCGCACGCGGCCGATCATCGGGAATATTTTCTTCACTGCAAACTCGTGCAATTCTGCACTGACGCTCGTCATCGCATCCTCGGCAAAGACGATCTGATAGTCGTGTTCTTGCGCGGAGCGCGCCGTGGATTCCACGCCCATGTTGGTCGCGATTCCGCTAAGCACAATCGTATCGATTCCCTTGCGGCGCAGCTGCTGGTCCAGGCTGGTTGCGTGAAATGCTCCCCACTGGCGCTTGGTGATGAGAATGTCGCCCTTCTGCATCCCGGCTTCGGGGACGATGTCGGTCGCTCCCGGCGGCATCGGGCCGCTCGCCGATGGTCGTTGAACATCGGTCACGCGTTGCGGCATATCGCCCATCATGACATGCACGTAAACGACTGTGCCGCCGACCCGTCGCACGGCCTCGGCGAGCTGCCGGGAACGTGCAATCACCTCTTGGGCTTTGTACGGCGCGGTGTCTCGAGCGACAATCGCGCCCTGCAGATCGATTAAGACCAGTGCGGTCTTCTTCGGATTCAACTCAAGATGTTGCTCGCTCATTCCGGCTCCTGATTCTCGCACTTTCGCAGCGGTTCAAGTTCATTCCGCTTGCTCTCCCTGAGATGGGGCTGACACGCGTTGAGGTTCTTTTCAACGTGTGTAAAAGCTCTTCCTACATCAGGGCTTACCGCCGCTTTTTCGCCAGACAACCCGAATCTGCTGCCGCCAGCGCTCGTCGAGCGCAAGAAGATTCCATTCGACGGCGGGCGAAAGATACCGCAGCACAGTCTCCGTCGCGGGATGAATGTGCAGCGCCGGAGAGACGAGATACAGCCGCGGTGGAAGCGGCGAGAGCTCCACGCCGCGAAAATACCCATGACGCTGAAACTCTCCCAGGCCCGTCGTGGGATCCGACGTAGCGCGGTGATGATGCCGCACGCGAATCCAGTAATCCAATCCCTGCAGAGCGAAGTGCAGGTCATCATCGGCCTTCAGTTCGATGACGGCGAGACGACCGTCCGCTGTGACACCGAGCAGATCGAGCAGGCCGCGATCGCTCGCTCCCGCAATCGCCGGCACCTGCGCATAAACATGCTGGGGGTTGAGATGCGGGAGCACGCGCGAGGGCGCAGAGTCCGTCTGTCCATCGTGATCTGACGCGACGGTATCGGCGCGATTGCCGCGCGTATCAGGGTCAGGGTCGTTTGCGAAATGTCCGTGGTGCCGTCGTGTTGCGCCTGACTCACGCGCCAGGCTGCGCGTCAGCGGAGCGAGATCCTGCCGCAGCACCGATTCCAGCCATCGCTCCGGCGCGGCGCGATAGAGCGGATCTTGCGAGGGGTTCATTGTTGAAACTCGGCTCGCAGAATTCTCGATCACGAGTCGCGAATGCGCTGGCTGTGGCGTCGACCCGATGCGACGATGCGGCGGTTGCGCAATCTGCCGCTGCGGGCGAGAGACCGCGATTCGGCGGTTGAAGAGTTCTGCCACGCGCGAGCGGATTTCCTCTCGCGTGGCGCCGGTCAGAGGCATCTCCGCCTCGCCAGCGCCAAACGTAATCTCGAGCGTCTGAGCGAAGCTGCCCGGCGCAAGACTGATGCGAGCTCGAGCAAATTGAAGGCCGTGAAGAAGGAACGCCATCTCTGCTGTGCTGCGAAGACGCTGTTCCACGCGAACATGATCGTGAGGAGGAACGAGTTCGAGCACCTGCGCGATGGCTTGCGAGAATCGTTCCGCGGCGGCAGACGAATCAGGATGATGAACGAGCCGCGTTCGTAAGTTGCCGGTGTCGTCCAGGTCCCGTTCCGTCAACTCTTCAGTGGTCTCATCGAGCTCGAACGGCCTCCACTGCGCCGCGTCCACATTCAGCCAGCCCATTCGCGAGAGCGTGAGGGCGGCCATGCCTCGCGGCACAACGACCTTCAATCCCTGATAGAGACGCTTGCCGCCTGCGTGGTCACGGCAATGATGCAGCCACAAGATACCCAGCGTGAGAATGCCATCGACGATCGCCGCGCTCTCATGTTCGCCGACACCGATCACCGCCCACGCCTGCGATCCGCGCGTGAGCGTGCCCCTCGCATACGCCGGGCCGAAGCTCCGCTCGAGATCCATCGCAGTGCGGAAGCCTATCGGGTTCCAATCTGGAAAGTTCCGGGTCAGAACTCGCTCGAGCACGCGAAGGTACCGCGTGCGAGCGGCGTCGCGAGTGGTGGGTGTGCGCCGGTTGCCGTTGCTGACGATCTCGAGAGACTTTGGCTGCGCGTGACCGAGACGCCGCGTGGAAAGCCGCAACGCATCGCCGCGCAACGTTGCCGCTACGATAGGACGCACAACATTGCGCTCCTCACTCCAGAGATGGAGCGAGCAGCGACCGTGTTCAGTGGAAAGCGAGTGCTTCGCGGAACGCAAATCGAAGAGCAGCTTCCCGTCTTCGAGCACCGAAGCCTCGCTATGCTCAGCGAGAAATTCGGCGATGATTGCAGCAATCTGTTCGGGAGATTGAGGCGCGGAGGCGTCGTCCGCTGAGGCCCGGTGCGGCATGGAAGGAGCCTATCATTCCACTGCGGAACGAGCTCTACCACCCTCGTTGGGCGCGCAGATGCGTGATGTGCGCGACGTGATGGCGCGAGTGCCAGGCGTACAGCAACGTCACCGCATCCAGCCGCTGAATGCCACGCTCGCTGTGATTCCATGTGCGCTGCCATTCGCTCGGTTCCATCGAGTTCAGCAGGGCGCTCCAGCGGGCGTGCACGCCTTCCAGCAGATCGAGCGACCACTCGATCGGCATTTTGTGATCCGGGAGCTCGGCGAACGCGGCCTCGTTGTAGCCATGAATGGTCGGCTGATTTTCGGTCAGCGCGCGGCAGAGACGATGGAAGGCAGCCATGTGCGAATCGGCCAGATGATGCACGACCTGACGGACCGTCCAGCCGCCCTCTCGGTACGGCGTGTCGAGCTGACCTTCATCGAGCGATCGAACGGCCTCGCGAAGCTGCTCCGGCATCTCAGAGATGGTCAGGATGGCGTAGCGCAGATCCTCGGGCGTGATGGTGTCGGGCGGCGTAAAGCGGCCGACGGGATAACGGGGATCACTGGGCTCTGACATAGGTCCTGATTGCGATTGTAGCCTCTGTCCGTTGTGCCGGCGCTACTCTATACGATGCGAGGTTGTCAGCGTGCACAAGATTGAGATGACGTGGATTCTTGTAGGCCTCACAGCGGTTTGCGGATGCTCGCGCGCCAGCTCCAAAGCAAATGGCGCGACGACGACAGTGGTTGCGCCGGCCAGCGGTTCGTCTGCTGATGCTGCAAAGACTGGCGCCTCGAATGGGGGCCGAGATGGCGACAGCTTTGTGGGCTTCGATCGGAATGACTATCCCGGCGACCAGGCGATGCAGCAGCTGCGGAAGGTCTTCACCTTTACAGGCTATTGGCTGACGAATCCTCCGGGAGAAAACACAAATACGTGGGAAGGGAAACGGACGGCGCTGCGCACGCAGGGATGGGGATTTCTTGTGCTGGCGAACGGGAGGTTCGACAAGGAAATATTGCAGGCACAAAAGGCTGGCACGACGCCGGGAGTGCTGGGCAAGAGGGACGCT